>Ga0138256_10001666_pt1 | contig 23897 bp, 15 predicted proteins | sample KNB2016incub_MG_FD_105486 | JGI IMG/M metagenome (GOLD analysis project Ga0138256, IMG submission 105486) | Active sludge microbial communities from wastewater in Klosterneuburg, Austria - KNB2014incub_MG | ecosystem: Engineered > WWTP > Activated sludge > Unclassified | place: Austria... | reverse complement strand
TCAGTTCCAGCCGACGAATAAAGCCGAGCAATAGAATAAACAATGAACTTTTAGTTATAAATTTAGCAGCGGTTACAGTCTGACGATTTTCAAATACAGCCACATCGCCAAGCCGTGTCCGTTAGGCACAATTGTATGGACACTCCCTAATAACGGACGGGAATTTTCAAATTGGTATCTTTGACAGCAATTTAAAAGATAGTATTAAGACAACGGAAACATGGAGAAAAAATTTAGAGATTACAAAACTGACGCTGCCAATTGGATAACACTTGCTACTGGCGAATTTTACCCAGACATTCTTGTTGACGCTTGTCAACTATATAGACCAGTTCTTGAAATATTTGGACAACTCCTGAAAACTTCAGAAAGTTCCCAAAGGTTATTTATGGGAACAAGTGAAATTACCCAAACTTGGATGCGAATTCAACTTGCACGGGTTTTTAGAAAATATGTCAGCCCAAATACGCCTGTTGAAATGCTTAAAGCAAAAAATAAAGCACAATGGATTTGTGATGAATTTGGTAAAAGTTTTAGACCGATTGCAGAGGTTCAAAAAGCATTTTTTTCAAGACCAATGCCTGACGAGGCACTTTGTGCAATTCTATGGGAGTATAAAGACAGAGGTCAAAAAGGTTATGATATGACTGAAAGAATGTTTGAACTGTTAAGGGCAAAGTTTCCAGACTATGAATTTGAAGGTCCTGAAAGAGCAGGTAGAGATATACTTTTAGGAGAAATCTTTCCAGATTATCCAAAACCAGATAGACCAGCAGATTTCATAATTAAAAGGAAAGGTGAAATTCTTGCAGTTGGCTTTGCAAGGTACGATTCGGACAGAGGCGGAGCACAAGAAGATGATAGAACAGGCGGTTATCATAATGCTTCAGGTGAATTATTGGACTATGCTAAGGGCAAAGACCTAAGAACAAAAGTCATTTTTGTAAATGATGGTCCGGGATTATTATTAGGCTCAATGTGGAATGACTATAGTTATCTTGAAGAAGTATCAGATGATATTATTGTAGTAACTTTAAGGATGATAACCGAAAGAATAACTGAAGAATGGTTAAATAGTTAATGTATGGCAACAGGTGTAACAATAAACAATTGGACGACAGATACTCACATCATTACTGATGAAGTTTTTACATGCGATTTTAAGTATGAATTAAAATATGAAGGCAAGACTTCAGAAAATGAGATACTTAAAACAGAACAAAAAAATGAATACGAATTGTTGGTCGGCGGCAACCTTGACAACAACTTATATTTTGGCGACAATTTAGATGTAATGTCTCATCTAATACATCAAAAAACGCTTAAAGGCAAAGTTAAGCTTGTATATATTGACCCACCTTACGGCACAAACAGTATTTTTCAATCACGACACCAAAAGGATTCTTACAAAGATGATTTAGTAGGCAGCCATTTTATTGAGTTTATCAGACGGCGACTTATTTTAATTCGGGAGTTACTTACTGAAGATGGTTCTATCTATTTACATTTGGATGGCAACATGACATTTCAAATTAAAGTAATCATGGACGAAGTCTTTGGGGCAAAAAACTTCAGAGGTTTTATTACAAGAAAAAAATGCAGCAATAAAAATTCTACTAGAAAGACTTATGGAAATATTTCAGACTACATAATTTTTTATTCTAAAAGCGACAACTACACTTGGCATAGAGCAACAGATGCCTGGACAGATGAAAAGATATTGAAAGAATACCCTTGCATTGATGAAAAAAGTGGTCGGAGATATAAAAAAGTTCCAATCCATGCACCCGGAATAAGAAATGGAGAAACTGGTAAAGAATGGAAAGGAATGTTTCCCCCACAAGGAAAACATTGGCAATACACCCCAACTAAACTTGATGAGTTTGATGCCAAAGGTGAAATATATTGGTCTCCAACTGGCAACCCCAGAAGAAAAGTATTTTTGGACGAAGACAAAGGTATTCCTGTTCAAGACATATGGCTGGATGTTCAAGATTCATTAAATCAAAGTATTAAAATTACTGGATACCCTACTGAAAAAAATCCTTATTTATTAGAGCGTATAATTAAAGCATCTTCTAATGTTGGTGACATTGTATTAGATTGCTTTGCTGGTTCAGGAACAACATTAGATTTAGCGGAACAATTTGGCAGAAAGTGGATAGGAATAGATAATAGTTCAGAAGCTATTAGAAATATATTTAAACGCTTCTATAAAGGACTAGAAGAGATGGGAGATTATGTAAACAAGAATACAATAACAAGTACTTCTTCAAGTAATCAATCAACTTTATTTGAACCGCAAGTAAAGTATAATTCCAGCTTAAAAGAAAGAAGAAATTTTAATTTTTATTCTGACAATAGGTTTAAAGAGTCTATTCAAGATATCCTTGAAGAACATCTGGACACTGAGAACAACTGTGCCTAACAAAAGTATTGCTGCAATTGGGGCTGGACGGAAGTACAATCATCAGCAGTGCATATCCAAGCTTTGGTTTCGGCTGACATAATTCTGCTGGTCATTAGTTCTAAACTTCAACTTTTGTTTATTAATTTGGCTTCAGTTCCGGGCTGACAGTTGGTCAATTCCCCAACTGCAGCAATACTCGAACGTTATGTGCCATACTGCCGAGCAATTTTATCAACATTGGGGCGACAGTAAAAATGTTCTTTATCATTTGGCTTTGACTTGAACCAAAGCCCACATCAGCTTGACATACTTTGTTCAGCTTTTGTTCAAAATATTTTTCTTTGGTTTTTCAATTTGGCTTTTGTATCGGGTGGACTTTTGTTCAAGTCATAAGGCAAGCGGACACAGTACACGGTTTGACAATCACTGCAACCTTGACCAAAAATTACTGATCAGCACGACACATAACTCCGCTGAAGTTCATAATTTATAGTAGCAGCTTTTTGGTGGACACAGAAAGCTTTGCAGGTTCTTTTAGTTCATTAAAATTCTTCAGTGCGACACAAAATTATTTTTGTTTGCAGCAGTTTGCGGTTAGACTCAAATTATATTTCGTATCTCCTACCCTTTTGTAAATAGTTTTTGGTTCGCCACATTTTTGCAACTAAGAAAAATATTGTAAGTGTAGAGGTTATCCGCTGTCAGTTTTTGGTGGACAGTTTTACTTTAAGTTTGTGCAATCAACTTTAGCAGCTTAACCGTTGACGATTTTTAAAATTTGAAGCTCTTTTTAAAACTCAAGCACTCAATTCCCGACTTGTAAGAAGTACGGCACATAACAAAAGGTTTGCCGCAAGGCTGGCGGACGGAATAACAATCGGCTGTTGTACTACTATCAGCTAATATCGGGCTTGACCGAATGCTATTCGGCTTTTAGTTGTTATCTTCAACTTTAGTTTTTCAATCGGCTTCAGTTGCCGGGCGGACACAGCAACTATTCCAGCCCTGCGGCAAGCCTCGAACGTTGCCTGCTATGCCCATCGGACACACTACAAAATTTAAAAGTATGACAAGACAAATATTTCTTCTTACACTACTACTTTATTGTGGACACAGTGCCATAGCACAATTCAATTATCCTTTTACTAAAACTGTGGATAGTGCCGACACATGGCACAATGTAACTGTAAAAGACCCTTATCGCTGGCTTGAAGACCTTAAAAAAGCTGAAGTTATAAGCTGGTTCAAAGCACAGGCAAATTTTACAGACAGTGTGTTAAACAAATTGACTTATACTGATATGTTATTTAACGAACAGGAAAAATTAGACGTAGCACAACCCGAACAAAAACGTGGTGCAAGACGAATAGGCAACTCTGTAATTTATAATCAGCTAAAACAAAATGAAAGCAAAATAAAAGTTTATAGGAAATATGACAATGAAAATTCGCCACAGGTTATTGCTTCATCTGAAATGTGGGGAGAAAACTACAACATATATAACTACGATATTGACCCTTCAGAAAAATATGTTGCCATCTATGCACATGAAGGCGGTAAGGAAATTAACGAGGTAAAAATATATAGCATTGCAGAAAACAAAATATTACCCGATAAGATAATAGGCAGTTATAAAGGGTTTATGAATAATCAAAATGGAGTATTTTATTATGCCCAACGCCCAACCTACGACCCACATGCAATTTATTCTCACAATGACGAGGTTTATAAAACCCATATCATAGGTACAGACACTGTGCTTGACAAAGTAATTGTAAGCAAACAAACCAATCCGGAAGTGATGAGCTATACAGACGAACGATACGTTTGGGAAATTCAAACATTTAAAGGATGCAATTATGAATTTACTTGGATTTCCTCTTCTGAACTCTTGTACAGAAAATCCGGAACTACCAATAAGTGGTTAAATTTATTAGAAGCCGAAGATGTTGGATACTCTATTTATTATTACAACAATAAAATCTATTTCGCTTCTTCTAAAAATGCACCCAATGGCCAAATAAAAATGCTGGACTTAAACAATCCTACTGCAAAACCTATAACTGTTTTAGCAGAACAAGCCGACCCTATAGATAAAGAAGCCATTACCCAAACAAAAAATTATCTTATAGTTCCTCTAAAAAAGAATGGCATTAAAACCTATTCAAAATTTATTTATTTACCAACCAATAAAGTAACCGCTTCCTCTTTCAAGGAAAACACTGCATCAACGATGTATTTTGGAAAGAATAAGTATAAAAACGACAGCATTGCAATTTGGAGGGTAAGTTGGGCAAATTATCCGCAATTAACGAGTGCAGCAATCGGAAGTACCAAAGAAATACCCAGTAAAAACATAGTCTTTAACAAATTGCCCTTTGCCAACAATTTAATAGTAGAAGAAATAGAAGTGCCAAGCTACGATGGCACATTAGTCCCGCTCACAATTATCAGAAGAAAAGATTTAAAACTGAATGGAAACAATGTTGCCATTGTTGGTGGGTATGGTGCTTATGGCGACGCAATATCCCCTGGATTTAGCGAAACCTATTCAATACTTGCCAACAAGGGCGTGGTATGCTGTTTCGCTCATGTAAGGGGTGGTGGCGAAAAAGGAGAAAACTGGCATATAGGTGGTACAAAACAGAGCAAGCCCAATAGCTGGAAAGACTTTAACGCATGTGCCGAATATCTTATTGCAAAGGGCTATACATCTCCAGCACATTTAGCCTGTGAAGGCGGCAGTGCAGGAGGCATACTTATTGGCAGGGCAATTACAGAGCGGCCCGACCTTTGGGCTTGTGCAATACCCGAAGTGGGTGTGCTGAATATTTTGCGATTTGAGTATTCAACCGCAGGTAAAACTCAAGCGGCTGATTTTGGAACAGTAGACAATATTAATGACTTCTTTTCTATGCTGGAAAGCGATGCTGTTTTGCACATTCAAAAAGAAATAAAATATCCTGCTATGTTGGTTATTACAGGTTGGGAAGACCAACGAACAAGCAGTTGGCAATGCGGAAAATTTGCTGCGGCTGCACAAAACGCAACAGCTTCAGGTAAACCTGTTTTGCTAAAAGTAAATTACAACGGTGGGCATTTTGGCGATGCAACAGACAAACAAACAGCCATGAAAGAACAGGCAAAAAAATATGCCTTTGTTTTGTGGCAATGCAGCTTCGATAAAGCAAACAAGTACGACTGATAAAGGCACAAGCAGGCAACATTGGGTTTGGCGTTATTGGGGCATGACGTTGTAACATAAAATTCAGCAACATGGCATCTTCAGTTCGGGCTGGACGTTTTCTATTTAGCTTTTAGTAGTTATCTTCAACTTCAGTTTTTTAATTGGGCTTCAGTTCCGGGCTGACGATTTTCAAATCCCCCAACAACGCCAAGCCCTGTTCGTTGTGCGTCATGCTAAATGATGCACTCTAATAACTCAACAGACCAAAAATAAATGGCAGACAATATAGAAGAAGAAAAGTCAGAAATTCCGACAGACACTCAATCGGAAAATCTTTCTGACAATAACATACCTAATAAAGACATAGAAACTATTAGCCAAAATCAAGAAACTGAAAATATGGAAGTGCACAAACATCCGCATCATGTGACACATAAAAAGAAATGGGGTGAATATCTGTTAGAGTTTCTAATGCTTTTTCTTGCAGTTTTTCTAGGATTTGTAGCGGAAAACATAAGAGAACACAAAGTGGAAATAGAAAGAGAGAAGCAATTCATTAATTCTTTGGCACAAGATGTAAAAAAAGATATTTCTCAGGGAGACAGTCTTCAATTTAAAAGTCGGTTATCCGTACAATTATGTGATAGTTTATTAACTGCTTTATCCGGCAATGAAATTAAAACTAATTCTTATTCCGCCTATTCGTTATGGAACTTGGTAAATGGATTTACGGACTTTGTACCTAATGATGGCACAATCCAACAATTGAAAAATAGTGGAGCATTACGGCTAATAAGAAAGGAAGTTGTTGTGAATAAATTAATGGCATACGATAAAGCCATTGAGTTAATAAAAATACATCAGTCAGCTATGAATAACGTACTATTCCAAGATACAAAAAAGGCAGAGCTATTTGACATACCTCGTCTTGCTAATAACAATAAAAGCATTCATCTTCCGCTATTGAGTAGTGACGAGAAAATATTAAGTTGGGGATATTCATATATTAAAGACTGGAAAGGCTTGTTATTAACATTGAATAGTTATGTTGCAAGTGCAGAAGCGAAAGGAAACGAGTTACTACAATCAATCAATGAAGAATATAAACTTCAAAATGATTAAAGCACGAACGCACAACATGGGGTTTGCCAAAATGTGGGCTGACGGAAGCCATGTTTCAACTTTTGTAATTCTATTGGGCTGCATATCCAGCTTGACGTTATAAATTGAGCAACAGAATATGCCATCAGCTTTATATCTTTACTCAACAGCAGTTAGCCGGGGCGGACGTAATTCTATTACCCACACTTCGGCAAGCCCTGTTCGTTATGTGTCACCCTATTCAGCATCCTGCACATATATAAACTTCCATGACTTTGCCGCCCGACCCCACGCAATTTTTAGCACATGGCAAGGCACACAATACCCCGACACAAAGCCAACCTTGCCAAGAGCTAAAAATGCCTACGCCCCAAGCCAACCCGCCACCCAGCGGACGGATATCTATCAGCTGACAATCAAACTTCAACTGTTTTCCACATCTCACCAAAACAGTATATAGGCTTTAAATGCTTGACAAATAACTTAATGAGTTATTTTGCAGAAATAATCAAACTCGTTTGTCATTTCTACTTGACAAACTCCTAAACATAGACAATCGAATGGGCTTTAATAAACTGCTTGACAAATACAAGAAAATATCTTTCTCAGAAAGAGATAAAGGCGACCGCTTTGAACGATTGATGCAAGCCTATTTACTGACCGACCCGAAATATTCCAACAAATTAAAAAGTGTTTGGTTATGGAATGAGTTTCATGGTAAAACTGATTTGGGTGGTGGTGACACTGGTATTGATTTAGTAGCAAAAACTTTTGATGGCGACTATTGGGCAATACAATGCAAATGCTTTCAGGAAACCTCAGTCATTGATAAACCTGCGGTTGACAGTTTTCTTTCAACTTCCAGCAGAGAGTTTAAAAATGAAGAATTAAAAACAGTCAGCTTCTCTCACAGGCTTTGGATTTCTACAACAAACAAATGGGGGCCAAATGCAACCGAAGCAATCAAGAATCAAAATCCACCCGTTACAAGATTAAACTTGTACGATTTACAGGAAGCTCCGGTTGATTGGAATAAATTAGAAAAGGGTGTACATGGGGAAGCCTCAAGAACTCCAAAGAAAGTATTAAAGCGGCACCAAGAGAAAGCTTTAGAATTAACTCATGAGCATTTTAAAACTGCTGACCGTGGTAAACTTATCATGGCTTGTGGTACTGGAAAAACTTTCAACTCCCTTCGCATTGCCGAAAATGAAACGAACGGCAAAGGGCTTATTCTGTTTTTAGTTCCTTCCATTGCTTTGTTAGGGCAAACTCTCCGTGAATGGTCATCAGATGCCAAGGAATCTATCAATGCTATTTGTATTTGCTCAGACCCTGAAATTTCAAGAAAGAAAACAAAGAATGATGATAGCGATAGTTTCAGTGTAGTGGATTTGGCTTTGCCAGCTTCTACCAATACAAAAGACATCATTCATCAATTCAACCATATCAAAACAAATGGCAAATCAGGAATGACAGTAGTTTTTTCTACTTACCAATCCATTGAAGTAATTGCCCATGCACAAAAAGAAATTATTAAAAATGGCTTTGGAGAATTTGATTTAATCATTTGTGATGAAGCCCACCGCACTACTGGTGTTTCTCTGGCTGGTGAAGATGAATCTGCTTTTACCAAAGTACATGATAACAATTTCATCAAATCAAAAAAACGATTGTACATGACGGCTACGCCCCGCCTGTACAGCGATGATACAAAAAGTAAAGCTGCACAAGCCGATGCAGTTTTATGTTCAATGGACGACCCTAAATTATACGGCGAAGAAATTTACCGCATTGGCTTTGGCGAAGCGGTTGAAAAAGATTTACTAAGCGATTACAAAGTTTTGATTTTAACGCTTAGTGATAAAGATGTACCGCCAGCGGTACAAAGAATGATTAAGGATAAAGAAAATGAAATCAATACCGATGATGCTTCAAAACTCATTGGCTGTATCAATGCACTCTCAAAACAAATCTTAGGCGATGAAGGAATAATAAAATCCAGCGACCCCGAACCCATGCGTAGGGCTGTTGCTTTTTGCTCCACTATTGCCGTTTCAAAAAAGATAACTGCAACTTACAATACCGCCACGGATGCTTATATCAGTTCATTACCATTTGATAAAAAAGACCAGATGGTTTCTGTGGCGAGCAAACATATTGACGGCACAATGACTGCACCCGACCGTGATGAATTATTAGGTTGGCTAAAGGCAGACACTGACAATAACGAATGCCGGGTGCTTACCAATGTTAGATGTTTAAGTGAAGGGGTTGATGTACCTTCCTTAGATGCGGTGATGTTTCTCTCTGCCCGAAATTCACAGGTGGACGTTGTGCAATCCGTTGGCCGTGTTATGCGTAAATCTCCCGGCAAAAAATACGGTTACATTATTATCCCCGTTGTTGTTCCTTCTGATGTAGATGCAGCAAGAGCATTGGAAGACAACGAACGCTACAAAGTAGTGTGGACTGTATTGAATGCCCTTCGGGCACATGACGACCGCTTTAATGCAACCGTAAATAAAATAGAACTCAACCGCAGCCGGCCTGAACAAATTTTAGTTGGCCGACCTGAATATAGTTTTGACAATGATGGTATGCCTACAATGGCTGCCGAAGACCAGGCTCCTTACGGTAACAACAAAGACATCAATCGCCAAATGGCTTTGCAATTTGAACAATTGCAAAATGTGGTATTTGCCCGGATGGTAAATAAAGTGGGTGACCGCAGGTATTGGGAACAGTGGGCAAAATCTGTTGCTGAAATTGCAGAACGGCAGGCAGAACGTATTAATAAATTAATAAAAGAAGATAATACACATCAGCAAGCCTTTGCTAATTTCTTAGGTGGTTTACAAAAAAACATTAACCCGAGTATTACACAACAGGAAGCTGTTGAAATGCTTTCTCAGCACATCATTACCAAACCGGTATTTGAGGCTTTGTTTGATGGCTATTCCTTTGTAAAAAATAATCCTATTTCTGTTTCAATGCAAACAATGCTTGATTTGCTGGAAGCACAGGCATTGGAAAAAGATACCGAAACATTGCAGAAGTTTTATGAATCAGTTAAAATGCGGGCCAGTGGAATAGACAATGCCGAAGGCAAGCAACGCATCATTATAGAATTGTATGATAAGTTCTTTAAAACCGCTTTCCCTAAGATGGTAGAGAAGCTGGGTATTGTTTATACACCAGTTGAATTAGTGGATTTCATTATTCATTCTGTAAACGATGTATTGATTAAAGAATTTGGCCGCAACATCTCTGATGAAAACATCCATATTCTTGACCCGTTTACAGGTACAGGAACATTCATAACACGGTTACTGCAAAGCGGATTGATTGATAAAAAAGATTTGCTGCGCAAATACCAACAGGAAATACATGCCAACGAAATTGTATTGCTCGCCTATTACATAGCAGCAGTAAACATTGAAAATGCTTACCACGATGCAATGGGAGAAACCGATTACCTGGCATTCGATGGCATTTGCTTAACAGATACTTTTCAATTAGGCGAAAACGATAATAGCGAAAAATTGTTTTCTGAAATGTTCCCTCAAAACTCTGCAAGGGTTGCCAAACAAAAGAAAGCGCCGCTTCGTGTTATTATGGGCAATCCACCTTATTCTGTTGGACAAAAGTCTGCAAATGATAATGCACAAAATCAGAAGTATGAAAAACTGGAGGCAAGAATTGAAGGCACTTATGCAAAAGAAAGTCAGGCTACATCAGTAAAGGCTTTGTATGATTCATATATAAAAGCATTTCGTTGGAGTACCGACCGTTTAGACCCTAAACATGGAGGTATTGTAAGCTTTGTTTCAAATGGTGCATGGTTAGATGGTAATGGGATGGATGGTTTTCGTAAATATTTGGAAATGGAATTTACTTCCATCTATGTTTTTAATCTAAGAGGTAATCAAAGAACAAGCGGTGAACTTTCAAGAAAAGAGGGTGGTAAAATATTTGGTTCCGGGTCCCGTACACCAATTGCTATTACCTTATTGGTAAAAAACCCGCAACATAAAAATAGAAAAGCTACTATTCATTACCACGATATTGGCGATTATCTAAGTCGGGAAGAAAAATTAATCATAGTAAAGAAATTTGCTACCGTTAACAATGAAGCATTGAAATGGAAAACACTTTCGCCAAATGAACATGGCGATTGGCTTAGTCAACGTAATGACGTTTTTGGAACATTTATTCCAATTGATACGGAGAAAAAATTTGTTACAAAATCAAATAGCTTTTTTCTCACTCATTCTTTAGGTACTGCAACTGCTCGTGACGCATGGGTTTTTAACTCATCGTTTAAAAAAGTAAAAGAGAATATGCAGAGGATGATTGATTTTTATAATCAACAAAGCAATGAATATTTCGAAGCTACCAAGCAAAACCATAAACTTGAATTTGACGAATTTGCTTCAAAAGAGGAAACTAAAATAAGTTGGAATGACTCATTGAAAATATCTTGTTCTAAGCATATAAATCTTACTTTTTCTGAGAATGAAATGAGAGTTGGGTTATATCGTCCATTTTTCAAAAGCAATCTCTATTTTGATAGGAATTTTATTCAACGTCCCTATCAACAGCCTAAATTATTTCCAATTCCCAAATTAGATAATAAAATAATTTGCGTAACAGGAATAGGAGCAAGCAAAAACTTTTCAGTTTTACTTTCAGATAAAATCCCAAGTCTTGATGCAATCGAAAAATCGCAATGTTTTCCACTCTATTATTACGAAGAACGACAAAAAACAAAACTCGGTTTATTTGATGAAGGTGGTGAGAGTGAGTTTATCCGCAGAGATGGTATAAGTGATTTTATTTTAGAACGGGCAAGAGTTATGTATGGCAAAACCGTAAGCAAAGAAGATATTTTTTATTATGTGTATGGCTTTTTGCACAGCCCGGAATACAAAACAATGTTTGCAAGTGATTTGAAGAAGATGTTGCCCCGTTTACCATTAGTAGAAGATGTAAGAGATTTTTGGAAATTCAGCAAAGCTGGCAGAGCATTGGCAGCATTGCATATCAATTATGAAACAGTGCCAGCTTATAATGATGTAAGAGTAACAGGAGCAGAAAGCGGTTTCTTCAATGTAGAAAAAATGCGTTTCCCAAAGAAAGACCAAAAAGATACCATTAACTACAACAGCAAAATCACTATTTCTAATATTCCGGCAAAGGCTTATGAGTATATAGTTAATGGCAAGAGTGCCATTGAATGGATAATGGAACGCTATGCAGTAACAACACACAAAGAAAGCGGTATAAAAAACGACCCAAATGATTGGGCAGAAGAAGTGGGCAATCCAAGATACATTTTGGATTTGCTGTTAAGTATAATTAATGTGAGTGTGCAAACGGTAGATATAGTAAACAGTTTGCCTAAAGTAACATTTGACTAAATCAATTTAATAGAGCAATAAAATGTGGCCTATAATAATTGGTGTCGGAGTAGCAGCCTTAATAGCAGAAGCATTTTCGGATGAAGATAAAACACCAAAACGGAAGAGTAACGGAAGAACGGAAAGCAAAAAGAAAATCTTCGTAAGCTTCGCTATTGAGGATAAAAAGTATCGTGACTTTCTTGTTGCACAGGCAAAGAATGAAAGGTCGCCATTTACTTTCTTAGATATGTCGGCTAAAGAACCGTGGACACAAAATATTTGGAAACAAAAGTGCAGAGAGAAAATTCAAAAGTGTGACGGCATGATTGTATTGCTAAGTAAAAACACATGGCATGCAAGCGGTGCAAGGTGGGAAATAAAATGTGCCAAAGAAGAAAGAGTTCCTGTAATTGGAATGCATGTAAAGAAAAATGATAAAGGTGCAAAACCACCGGAATTAAACGGCAAAAGGGTAATAGAATGGTCTTGGGATAACCTTGATGAAACTATAAACAGATTTTAAAATGAGAAAAGCTTTAATTGTAGGTATAAATGATTATTCATTCGGTGCACTGAAGGGGTGTATCCCTGATGCAAATAGAATGTTCAATTTTCTCTCAAGGGATTATGACGATACTCCAAACTTTAATTGCAAGAAACTTGTTTCATCTGATGTAACTATTGACATTCCAACTTTGAAAAAAGATGTGATTGATTTATTTTCCTTTGATTGCGATGTATCTCTTTTTTATTTTTCGGGACATGGCTCAGAACCGACACAAACAAGCAGAGCATGTTTGGTTACACAAGATGCACAAACACATAACGAAGGATTAGAACTTAATTTTTTGATGGAACTGGCAAACACTTCCAAAGCAAAAGAAGTAGTAATTATTCTTGATTGCTGTTTCAGCGGAGCAGTTGGAAATTCTACTTTCCTAAATAACATTTCAACTTTAAGAGAAGGAGTTTCTGTTTTAGCATCAAGCCATCACACACAGGTTTCTATGGATAGTTCAACGGGCGGGGTATTCACAAAAATTATTTGTGATGCTTTAGACGGAGGAGGGGCAGACACGATTGGCTTAGTGACAGTAGCAAGTGTTTATTCATTTGCTGACAAATTGCTTGGTGCTTGGGAGCAAAGACCAATATTCAAATCGTATGTTTCAAAAATGATCCCTTTGAGGAAATGCAAACCATTGGTTGCTCTTGATACTCTTCGGAAGTTACCAAGCTACTTTAAAAATGCTGATGATGAGTTTTTATTAGACCCAACATTTGAACCGGAAGCAGAACCAAAAGGACATGACAACGAAAAAGTCTTTGCTGATTTACAAAAATATAACAGAGCAAGTTTGTTGAATCCCATCGGAGAGGAACATATGTATTTTGCAGCAATAAACTCTAAAACTTGTGGATTAACACCGCTGGGAAAATATTATTGGCAACTTACTAAAGGTGGCAAACTATGAAGGCAGGAATTACTGGACATCAAAACTTGACTACCAATGAAAGTGATTGGTTGAAAAAAGAATTGGAAATTGACATCAAACGAATGAAGATTGAAGAAGCATATTCGTGTCTTGCAATTGGAGCAGACCAATTATTCGCAAGGATAATTTTAGCGAATAATATTCCTTTGATTGCAGTAACCCCCTGTAGAAAATATGAACAGACATTTGACATTAACAACATTAAACTTTATAAAAATTTGGTGGCGCAGACGGTAAGTAGAATCCAGTTAGATTTTGACAGTCCTTCGGAAGAAGCGTTTTATGAGGCTGGAAAAACAGTTGTAAATAACTCAGATCTTGTTTTTGCATTTTGGGATAACCTTCCTGCAAAAGGTTTAGGAGGAACTGCGGATATTGTTTCTTATGCAAAGAAGTTGAACAAAAAAGTTATTCATTTAAATCCATTAACCAAAACTAAAAATTATATCAATCATGGCTAACAAAAGAGTATTCGTAGCTTTTGCTATTGAAGATGAAACAACAAAATATCTATTTACAGGTCAGGCTAAAAATGCCAGAGTTCCTTATGAATTTGTAGATATGTCTCTCAAAGAACCTTACGATGAAAAATGGAAAACACAATGTCGCAGCAGGATAAAAGGTTGTGATGGTGTAATCGCCTTGATTTCTAAGAACACAAAAAGTAGTGATGGCGAATTATGGGAAATTGACTGCGCTAAGAGTGAGAAAATTCCTTTGATTGGCATTTACATTAAGGAAGCGGGTTTTGCTAATAAGCCAGACAATATGTACGGAGTGCTTTGCAAAGAGTGGACTTGGGAAAATGTAAAAGCTTTTATTGAATCATTATAATAACCGGTGAAGCCAACGCACCAAGTCAGGCACATTGCAAGGCACCCAATGCCAGCCACAAGGCCAACCTTGCAAAGAGCCTGCCTTGTTCCAACGCTTCCGGGACACACTCCGCCACGGTGGACACAGACATTCAATTCAAGTTACCAAGATGAAGGGCGAACACATAACAGGGAGTTTGCTGCTATGCTGGCAGACGAATATATTCTCAGCTTCATATCGCTATAAGCCCATATCCAGCCGACGGAATTCTATCAGCTTTTGTTGTTATCTTCATCATCAGTTTTTCAATCAGCTGCGGCTCCGGGCTGGACATTAAAAAATACCAGCACAGCAGCAAGCTCTGTTCGTTATGTGTCACCCTATTTGACATCCTGCACATATACAATCACCCATGACTTTGCCGCCCGACCCAACGCTATTTTTAGCACATTGCAAGGCACACAAAACCCCGACACAAAGCCAACCTTGCAAAGAGCTAATAATGCCAACGCCCCAGCCCACCCACCACCCGGCTGACGAATACCTATCAGCATTTGTTTAAAATTTCAGCAAAAAAACATTGCTTAACAGGACGACGCAAATTGAGCTTATATCCAACGAATTATAAGCATTTACACCAAAATAACTACGTTTCGTATCACAATAGTCAGGTTTATCCTGACAATTAGACTATAAAAAGTAATTTATTTAGCTTCAAGTCTATAAATTCAATTTATCTTTCGTATCATTGTAGTCAGGTTTATCCTGACTAATCAACTATGAAGAATAAGTATATTTCAACGCAATCAAATGAACTTCTATCCTATTTCAATGGACAGAACAAGGCTTGTTTTGATTATAATGAGGCGTTCAAAGCATTGCCAGAATCAAAAGAAAGCACCCTTCGGGAGTTACTTAGCGACATGACTAAACGAGGGCTTTTGATGCGATTAAAAGAAGCTGTTTATTACATTATCCCTTACGAACAACATGCAGAATCATTTATGCCCGACTGGCATCTAATAGCAGAGCATTTGGTAAAAGATGCTCAACATTATATTGGCTACTATTCTGCTTTGCAAATTCATAACCTTATTACTCAGCCTTCGTTGAAAGAACAAATAGTTGTTTCAAAACAAATAAGGCCTTCTGAAATTAAAATCAAGAATGTTCCTTTTCAGTTTATTTATCACAACGAAAAACATTTTTTTGGGGCAAAAAAAATTTGGATAGATAATTTTAATAAAGTGCTTTGCTCAGACTTAGAGAAAACTTTTATAGATTGTCTTTTCAAACCTGATTATGCTGGTGGAATTGTTGAAGTAGCAAGAGCAATTTATATTTCAAAGGATAAAATCAAGTTTGATACATTGCTTGAATATGTAAAAAAATTCAATTCACAAGCCGTAATAAAACGATTGGGCTTCCTTTTGGAAACACTTGAAATTAACAACAGCATCATTGATGAATTGCAAAAACTGAAAACTGCTTCTTATGTTGTTGTGGATACAGAATTACCAAAAACAGGTAAACTGATTAGCAGATGGAGTATTCAACAAAATTTAGAAACAGAAACAATTAAATCGGCCATTTATACATGATTAAACCTGGAGAGATACAGCAAAAGGCCAGAGAAGTTGGTGTTCGAGACCAGCAGATAGAAAAGGACTATGTGCTTTCATGGATATTGCAAGGCGTTGCCCAACATGAGCAACTTTCTAAATCTATTGTTTTCAAAGGCGGAACAGTTTTAAAGAAAATCTATTTTGAAGATTACCGTTTTTCAGAAGACCTTGACTTTACATTGCTCAACAATGAAATACCCAATGAGCAAATATTTGTTTGGTTTAAAGAAACATTTGATTACGTTCGTGAAGAAGCCAATATCCCACTTGAAATCATTGATAATAATGAACACGAAGATGGCGGCATTAATTTTTACATCAGTTATGTTGGGCCTCTTGGCGGGCAAGGGGCTAACAAAAGAGTTAAGGTTGATATTTCCAGAAGTGAAACACTGGAATTTGCACCTGTAATCAAAACTGTATTTGAAAGCTATACAGATTTAGATGATTACAAATTATTATGTTATCCTCTTGAAGAAGTATTAGTAGAAAAAATGCGTTCGGTAATGCAACGAATGCAGGCCAGAGATTTTTACGATATCTGGTTTTTATTAGAGCAACATGGCATGGACGCTGCTTTTCATATGAACGAGTTTGCAAAAAAGTGTGCCAGTAAAAATTTGAACCATCTTGACTTTCCAAAAAAATTAGCTGAACGATTGCTGCAATACAAAGGACGTTGGCAAAGCTCAATGAGTGAGCAAATAAAAGATTTACCAAGTTTTGAACAAGTGGAACGGGAAGTACAAAGACATTTTAAAAAATTGAAATTATGACCGACAATTTAGAACTGGAAAAAACACTTTGGCAAGCTGCTGACAAACTCCGCAACAACATGGACGCTGCGGAATACAAGCATGTGGTGCTTGGACTTATTTTCCTGAAATACATTTCTGATGCCTTTGACGAACTCTACCAAAAATTGGAAGCAGAGAAAATCGAAACAGGTGCAGACCCCGAAGACAAAGACGAATACACAGCCGAGAGAGTTTTTTATGTTCCACCGCAAGCCCGTTGGAAATGCCTGCAAGGCAGAGCGAAATTGCCAACCATTGGCAAAGGCATTGACGATGCAATGGATGCCATTGAAAAAGACAACCCAACTTTGAAAGGCGTTTTACCTAAAGACTACGCAAGACCTGCATTGGACAAACAACGATTGGGGGAACTCATTGACTTAATCGGTTCTATCACCTTGAGCAAAGGCGGCAACGGAAAAGGCAAAGATGTTTTAGGTTTCGTATTTGAATATTTCCTCGGACAGTTTGCAGATGCAGAAGGTAAAAAGGGCGGACAATTTTACACGCCTCAAAGCATTGTGAAAATATTGGTTGACATGCTTGCTCCTGCACCCGAAAGCCGTGTGTATGACGGTGCTTGCGGAAGTGGCGGAATGTTTGTGCAAAGCGAACGGTTTATTGAAATGCACGAACACCGCAAAGGAAAGATTTCAATTTTCGGACAAGAGAGTAACACAACCACATACAAGTTGGCAAAAATGAATTTGGCAATTCGCGGTATTGATGCAAAGATTGAGTTGGGCGACACGTTAATGAATGACAAATTTCCCGAACTGAAAGTGGATTATGTCATTGCCAATCCACCTTTTAATGTGAGTGATTACAATATCAACAAAGCCGAAACGCATAAATGGAAATACGGCATACCGCCTACAGGAAACGCCAACTACGCATGGTTGCAACACTTCATCAGCAAGTTAGCACCGTATGGAACGGCTGGCATTGTGTTGGCTAACGGAAGCATGAGCAGCGATATTGCCACGGAAGGACAAATAAGAAAAGAATTGATTGAAAATGATTTGGTGGATTGCATGGTGTCTTTGCCTTCTCAACTTTTTTACAATACTCAAATTCCTGCTTGCTTGTGGTTTTTAGCTCGTAACAAAACCAATGGAAAATTCCGCAACCGAAGCAATGAAATTTTATTTATTGATGCACGGGAGTTAGGAACAATGATTAGCCGCAAGCAAAAAGAACTCACCGATAAAGACATTGCAAAAATCTCTGACACTTACCACAACTGGCGAGGCAAAGAATATCAGGAGAAATACAAAGACACTCCCGGCTTTTGCAAATCGGCAAACATTCAGGAGATACGCAAGAACAACTACATTCTTACTCCGGGCAGATACATTGATTTTAAGGAAGCCGAAGAAGACGGACAGGCATTTGATGAAAAGATGCAACATTTAACGGCAACGCTGAAAGAACAAATGCAAAAGGCAAAGACATTGGATTTATCCATAAAACAGAATTTAGGAAAAATCGGATTTGAAATTTGATATGGCAGAATTATTTTCAAATAAATACAGGATACCAACAGCACGGTTGCAAAATTGGAATTATGCAAACGAGGCAATGTATTTTGTAACCATTTGCACCCAGAACAGGGAAAATTATTTTGGGGAAATTGTTATCCCTGCAAACGTAGAGACGCAATGCATTGCGTCTCTACAACCCACGGAAATCGGCAAAATTGCCCATGACGAATGGTTTAAAACCCCTGAATTACGGCACGATATGAATTTGGAATTGGGCGAATTTGTGGTGATGCCCAATCATATCCATGGAATAATCATCATTGGGGCAAATGAATATAATACGCAACGTGAGACGCAACGTAGAGACGCCATGCATGGCGTCTCTACAACGGAAACGAACAATGGTAATTCAGAATACAAAAATCAATTTGCCCCTCAATCCAAAAACCTGGCATCCATCATCCGCGGGTATAAATCTACGGTAACCACCTACGCCAGAAAAAACGCAATTGAATTTGATTGGCAGCCCCGTTTTCACGACCATATTATCCGTTCAGCCGATGATTACCATAAAATTTCAAATTATATTTTAAACAACCCCGCCAAATGGCAGGAAGATAAATTGTATGCTTGAGGACGATGAAACAAAAGAAATTATTTCAACCGAATACGATATTAAGTTACAATGAGTGAGAGGACAACATATAGACTTGGAGATATTTCTGATAAAATTGGTTCAGGAGCAACACCAAGAGGTGGAAAGGAAGCATATTTAGAATTTGGGGAAATATCCCTAATCAGAAGTCAAAATGTTTTAGACTTTTCATTTTCAAAAAATGGACTTGCTTACATTTCAGAAGAACAAGCTCATGAACTTAGAAATGTAATTGTTGAAGAAGGCGATGTATTGTTAAATATAACAGGGGATAGCGTTGCAAGAGTTTGTCAAGTTCCATCAGAAATTCTACCAGCAAGGGTAAATCAACATGTTGCTATCATTCGGGGAAAATCGGAAATTTTAAATCAATCATTTCTAAAATACTATCTTCTTGAACCATCATTCAAAAGATACATGCTGGGCTTGGCATCCGCAGGTGCAACTAGAAATGCTCTTACTAAGGTAATGATTGAGAACTTTGAAATTAAAGCTCCTGAAATTGATGAACAACAAGAAATCGCCTCCATCCTTTCCTCCCTTGACAACAAAATAGAACTCAACTTGCAAATGAACCAAACCTTGGAAGCCATGGCACAAGCCATTTTCAAAGAGTGGTTTGTCAATTTCAACTTTCCGGGGTTTGATGGAGAGTTGGTGGATGGGTTGCCTAAGGGTTGGAAATTGGGAAAACTAAATGAGGTTGCTAAAATTGAAATTGGCAGAACACCTCCAAGAATGGAAGAACATTGGTTTAGCACAGACCCAAAAGACATTAAGTGGATTTCCATTCGTGATTTAGGTTTATCAGGTGTTTATATTTTCAACACTTATGAATATTTGACAAAGGAGGCAGTTGAAAAATTCCGAATTCCAATAATTTCAGAAAACACAGTAGTGTTAAGTTTCAAACTTACCATTGGTAGATTGGCAATAACAACTGAAACTATGTTATCCAATGAAGCGATTGCACAAATTAATTCAGACATCTTTTCAACAGAATACATTTACACTTATTTGAAAACCTATAATTGGGGAACGCTTGGCAGCACTTCTTCAATTGCCACTGCAATCAACTCAAAAATCATTAAGGAGATGGAGATACTTATTCCTGAAATCAAAGTTGAAAAACAATTTCAAGAAGTGATAAAACCAATTTTTGAAAAACTAAAGGCAAATTCGCAGGAAATAGAAACATTAACCGAAATCCGAGACAGTCTATTGCCAAAACTAATGACTGGCAAAATTAAAATACAGGCATGAACAGCATCAGCGAAAACGAAATAGAAGAAATTGCCATCGGCTACCTACAAGGTTTGGGTTACAAATACCTGAACGGCTTGGTAATGTCTCCCGATGGTGAACATCCTGAAAGGCAATACAACGAAGTAGTGCTGCTTACCCGTTTGCGTGATGCCATTGATAAACTCAATCCTACTCTTTCGCAAGATGCCAAAGAAGATGCACTGAAAAAGGTGTTGCGTTCCGATAGTCCTAATGCTTTAATCAACAACGAGAATTTTCATAAATACCTGACCGAAGGAGTAGATGTAGAAGTAAGAACCGCAGACGGCATTCGTGGCGAGAAAGTTTACATTGTAGATTTTAACCAAGTTGAAAACAATGAATTTTTAGCCGTCAATCAGTTCACCATCATTGAAGGCAATCAAAATAAACGTTCTGATATAATTTTATTCATCAACGGTTTGCCGTTGGTAGTAATTGAATTAAAAAACGCAGTAGATGAAAACGCCACTATCAAATCAGCATTCAGTCAACTGCAAACTTATAAGCAAGCCATTCCTTCGCTTTTTACTTTCAACGAATTGATGATTGTAAGCGATGGTTGGGATGCTTTGTGCGGAACAGTTACAAGTGATTTCAGCAGGTTTATGAAATGGAAAATTCCACCCTCATCCCCAACCCTTCTCCCAAAAGGAGAAGGGAGTAGTTACCGTGGAAATTTTGAGTTTTCCGGCTTGGTGAACGAAGCAAGAGAACTTAGAAAAAGACAAACGAAAGCCGAAGAAATTTTTTGGCAGATTGTAAGAAACCGAAGGTTCAATAATTACAAATTCAGAAGGCAACATCAAATTGGGCATTACATAGCTGATTTTTATTGTGATGAGCTTAAACTGGTTGTAGAATTTGATGGAGAAGTGCATGACAATGCTGAACAAGTCAAACATGACGGTAAAAGAGACAAGTATTTAAGAAGTCTTGGTTTTACTGTTTTAAGATATAAAAATGAAGAGCTTTACAGCAACCCCGAAAAGGTGCTTAGCTCTATTTTAGATTTTGCGGATGGCTCCTCTCCCTTTGGGAGAGGTGGGGGTGAGGGCGCTTTAGCTTTGGAAGTGATGTTCACTGGAATGTTGAACAAACAAACCCTGCTGGACTTAATCCGCCATTTCATTGTATTTGAAAAGAGCAAAGACAAATCGCTGAAAAAAGTTGCAGCTTATCATCAATACTATGCCGTAAACAAAGCAGTAACCACAACTAAGCAAGCATCCGCAGAAAGCGGAGACCGCAGAGCAGGTGTTGTTTGGCATACACAGGGAAGCGGCAAAAGTTTGAGCATGGTTTTTTATACAGGCAAATTGGTGTTGGCTTTGGACAATCCAACCATTGTGGTGCTTACTGACCGCAACGATTTGGACGACCAACTGTATGAAACATTCAGCAACTGCCAACAACTGCTAAGACAGGAACCACAACAAGCGGAAGACCGCAGACATTTAAGAACCTTGTTGAGTGTGGCTTCGGGTGGTATTGTGTTTACCACCATTCAAAAGTTTATGCCTGTTGACAGCGATATTGTTTCTCCTGAAAATATGGTGCAAGAACCAAGTGTTGAATACATTGGAGCAGACATAAAAGCATTAAGCGAACGCAAAAATATAGTGGTGATTGCTGATGAAGCACACCGCAGCCAATACGATTTTATTGATGGTTTTGCCAAACATTTGCGAGATGCTTTGCCTTATGCTTCGTTTATTGGTTTTACTGGCACACCCATTGAAAGCACCGACCGAAACACACAAGCCGTTTTCGGAAACTATGTTGACATTTATGATATTCAACAAGCCGTAAATGACCGTGCAACAGTTCCAATTTTCTACGAAAGCCGTTTGGCTAAAGTGCATTTTGAAGAAGATGAAAAAGTAAAATTGGATGAACAGTTTGAAGAATTAACCGAAGGCGAAGAACTCACCAATCGCCAACAGTTAAGAGCCAAATGGACACGATTAGAAGCCATTGTAGGCAATCCGAACCGCATCAAAAAAATTGCCGAGGACTTGGTTAATCACTTTGAACAACGCAATGCAGTGTTAGACGGCAAAGCGATGATTGTGTGCATGAGCCGCAGAATTTGTGTTGAGTTGTATGAAGCCATTGTAAAAATCCGTCCTAACTGGCATTCAGAAGATGATGAAACAGGAACGCTGAAAGTGGTAATGACAGGTTCAAGCAGCGATGCCTTGCACATGCAACCACACATTCGCAATAAACCAAGAAGAAAAGCCATTGGCGAACGTTTGAAAAATCCGACAGATAGTTTGAAGTTGGTAATTGTTCGTGATATGTGGCTCACGGGTTTTGATGCACCTTGTTTGCATACGCTGTATGTTGACAAGCCCATGCGAGGACATAGTTTGATGCAAGCCATTGCGAGGGTAAACCGTGTTTTCACAGAAGGCAAAGAAGGCGGTTTGGTAGTGGACTATTTAGGAATTGCACAAGAACTGAAACATGCTTTGGCAGAATACACCGCAAGCGGTGGCGAAGGAAAACCAACACTTGACCAGGAATTGGCAGTTGCCAAAATGCTGGAACTGTTTGAAGCCATTGAATACCAACTAAGGCATTTTGACTGGAAGAAGTTCTTTACTCTCAATCCAGAAGAAAAATTAAAGTTCATTCCGGTAATTGTAGATTACATTTTCAGTCAGGAAAACGGGGAGCAAAGTTTTGTTGACAATACAAAGAACTTATTGAAGGCATTTGCCATTTCCGTTCCGCATGAAAAGGCAATGGCAATCCGTGATGATGTGGCATTGTTTCAAGCTATCAAAGCACGGCTGGTAAAAATATCAGACCGAAACGAAGGCGGAAAAAGTGATGAAGAAATTGAAACAGCCATCAAGCAAATTATTTCAGAAGCCATCACAGCCGAAAAAGTAATTGATGTTTTTGATGCAGCAGGTTTGAAAAAACCGAGCATTGAAATTTTGGACGAACGCTTTTTGGAAGAATTAAAAAACTTACCTCAAAAGAATTTGGCAGTAGAGCTATTAAAGAAACTGCTCAAAGACGAAATCAAGAAGCGAACGAAAATCAATTTGGTAGAAAGCAAGAAGTTTTCTGAAATGTTGGAGGATGCAATCAAACGTTATCACAACGGAATGATTGACACCGTTGAGTTTTTGGAGAAAGTGCTTATTCCTTTTGCAGAACAAATCAAAGCAGCCGACAAACAAGGCGAAAAACTTGGACTGGATTACAGGGAATATGCCTTTTACACAGCATTGGAAATAAACAACAGTGCCGTTTCCATTCTCGGTGACGAGACTTTGAAACACATTGCACAAGAACTTTTAAAAACCGTTCGCAACAGCACGACAATTGACTGGACAATAAAAGAAAGTGTGCAATCAGCATTAAGACGAAACATCCGCAGAATTTTACGCTTACATGGTTATCCGCCAGACTTGCAAGAGAAAGCAGTTGAGACAGTAATTACCCAAGCTAAAATGTTAGCAGAGGACCTAACCACTGGAGAGGATAAAGACAAATGACTTGTCCTGAAATAGGTTGACAGAAAACTGTTAACTTAATTTCACACAAAATGAGTCAAAAAAGAAAATCAAAAGAACAAATCGTAGCCGAGTATTTGACCGGCGACTATACTTACCGG
>Ga0138256_10001665_pt1 | contig 23911 bp, 22 predicted proteins | sample KNB2016incub_MG_FD_105486 | JGI IMG/M metagenome (GOLD analysis project Ga0138256, IMG submission 105486) | Active sludge microbial communities from wastewater in Klosterneuburg, Austria - KNB2014incub_MG | ecosystem: Engineered > WWTP > Activated sludge > Unclassified | place: Austria... | reverse complement strand
GGGCCCATGCGTTTGAAACGAACAGTCAATGGGCCACCTACAGCCAACAATTCCAGATGGTCTAAATCAACTAGGTGGTCTAATTCTACGATTGCCAGGGCGGCGGCAGTTGCACCGGTGCCACAGGCCCAGGTTTCATCTTCAACGCCTCTTTCATAGGTACGGATATGATATTGGCCAGCCGATTTTTCAATGAAATTTACATTAACTCCTTCCGGAAAAGCATCTGAATAACGAATAGTGCGTCCTTCTTGTACCACAGGGTATTGGTCCAATCCGGAAACTTTTAATATATAATGTGGTGATCCCGTATTGAGTACTGCATATTGCTCTTCCAAATCCATGGAGGTCACCGGATTCATTTCTAATTCAATATAATCCGGTTTGATCAGGGTGGCCTGATGTAATCCATCCGCGGCTTTAAAGGTCGCTTTGTGGTTGACCAGACCCAGTCGATGTGCAAGAGATACGATGCATCGACCGCCGTTACCACAAAAACTACCCAATCCTCCATCTGCATTAAAATAGACCATATCGAAATCGGCTACGCTTTCTTTTTCAATGAGCATCAGGCCATCAGCCCCGATCCCATACCTTCGATGGCACCACTGGCTGACAAAATTTGCGGATTTAATAGCATCATATTGGCGTTTCCTGTTGTCTATCAGGATAAAGTCATTACCGGTTCCATGGTATTTAAAAAAGGGAATGTTCATCGCCGTACTGTGTTCCAAATTTTTTATAAAAATAGCTTTAGTCTTTGAATTATATCTATCAGGGTTTGTTATCTTGGCAATTAAATTTGGGATGCAGACTTGCTGCTGCTTTCTAAGTAATCAAAGATGCGGATATTGTTGTTTTTTCTTTGGCTCACCCTTGGGCTGGCTTACTTCCTGATTTGGAACCAGCGCGGTGATTGTTGCGCCGGAGGCACACAACAAGTCCTGAATTTGCCTTCATTATTTACCGCTTCTCCATCATCCGACCAAACGGAGCAGGTCGTGTCTTTACCTGAAACATTAAATACAAGCCAAATCGACCCAATTCATGCCAATCACCTCGTCCAAACTATGGATTCTGTGGACACTACTCCGGGATGTATTTTGTTTAAATGGGGTCAGTCTGATCCGATTGCCAGAACCTGTTTTAATGAATGGAGAGATTCGATTGCAGGCCAGTTAAAAGAAGGCCAGATGTTGGAACTTATCGGAGAATATTTTGACCGCGAAAATCAGGTGATGGCTTCTGGCAATGTAGGGTTGTTGCGCGCGGTAAAAACAAAAAAATTATTTCAGGGTGTCATTAATGAAGCCCGGTTAAAGACGCGGAGCATCAGTGTACCGGAGCGAGATTCGGTGGAACACAATTTGTTCCAATCCCTTCGTGCACAGGTTATTTTTTACAATGAGCTGATTAAGGAAATGGATGAGAAGACCCTAATCTATTTTGCTTATGGGACAGAGGACCAGATCCACAATCAATGGCTCGAATCCTATGCAGACCATTTGGTGGCAATGCTCAAAAATACCAGACATGAGCTGCAACTGGTGGGTCATACCGACGATGATGCGACCGCAGAGTCCAATCTAAAACTCGGCCTGCAACGCGCAGAACTGATAAAGTATTTATTGGTTTCAAAAGGATTAAAGGCTTCACGGATTAAAACATCCTCCAAAGGTGAATCAACTCCTATTGCACCCAACGATACCGAACAAAACCGTAGTCTCAACCGCAGGGTTGAATTATTTATCCTACCCCCCAATCAATCAAAATAAATATGGAATCATATCAAGTATCGCTTTGTGATTTGCCTTGGTGGGCGGTGCTGGCTTCCTGGTTATTACCTGCTTTGATAGGGTATTTTTGGGGAATGTTGCAGTGGGGACATTATAAGACCAAAGCAAAAAAAGCGGATAAGGAACTCTCATCAGCCAGCAAACGAATTGTCAATCTTGAAAATGAAATCAATGAATGCAGAAAAGCTTACGAGAAAGTGAGTAAAGAAAAGGACAGGCTGGCTGTTAGTCCGGTCAACAAAATCAGTGAACCTAAAGTAAAACCTGCTTCAAATGAAGGTTCGATTGCTTCTATTGAAAGCCACTCGCCCAACGATATCATCCATGCTACCCGGAAGATCTTCGGATATGCAATCCGGCGAAATGACTTGAAAATTGTCGATGGTATCGATCCTAAAATTGAGAAAATACTGCACGAAGTTGGTGTGCTTACCTGGGGTGATCTGGAAAGTATAGATATTAATTACCTGACCAATCTGTTGAAAGAAGCCGGATATCCTCAGATTGATTCCCGCTCCTGGGCATTTGAAAGTTCATTGGCCAGACAGGAAAAATGGGCCGACCTCAAGGCTTTTCAGGAAAAAGGTCAAACTGACTAAACATTTATATTCTTGCCTCAGACCAGGTCCTGATCAGAAAAAGTATCTGGTTTGTGTTTGACCTCAAGGGTTTTACGAGCAATCCATCCTGCAATCAATCCAAACCCAAAACCTCCTATATGTGCCCACCAGGCGACTCCGCCGCGCTGAGCTTGCGATGTGGTTTCGCTCAGGGAAAAATACCCGCTGATCAGTTGCTGAACAATCCAGATGCCCAGGAAAAAAACAGCCGGCATATAAAAGGATCTGAAAAAATAAACCACCAGGACCCTGATGTTGGATGCAGGAAACAATATGAGATAAGCACCTAAAACCGCTGATATTGCTCCACTGGCACCTATTGCAGGAACCGTACTACCCGGACCGGCAACTATATGTGCGATAGCTGCTGCAAGCCCTCCGGCGATATAAAATAATAAAAAATTAAAGTTTCCGATAATGGCTTCAATGTTGTCTCCAAAAACCCACAGAAACAACATATTGCCGATAAGGTGCACCCAACCACCGTGTAAAAACATGGAGGTAAACAAGGTAAAGAGGTGGTTACCCTGGCTGATCTCTGAAGGTATTGAGCCAAAATGTAAAATAAACCAATCCAGCTCTGCCGGAGGCAAAATGACCTGATATAGAAAAACGATTGCGTTTATTCCAATAAACAAATAAGTAAAAAAAGGTTTGCTGCCACCTTTTACCTGGTCATCACCTATGGGAAATATCATGCAACTTGTTTTAACAGATTAAATAATACAGACATCAGAAACCAGGTTTAAAATAACCCTTCCCGGATCAGATCATGAAGATGGATTACCCCGACATATCTGTTTTGATCCAAAACCACCAATTGGCTGATGTTATAAGATCGCATCGTTTCCAGGGCTGTCATTGCCAGGGCCTGGGACTCGATACATTTTGGGGAGGCATTCATAATTTCGATAGCGGTTACCCGGGAAAAATCAGGTTTGGTTTCCATCATCCGGCGAAGATCACCATCGGTAATTATTCCAATTGGTGCTTCATTTTCATCGGTAATTACTGTAGCACCTAATCTAAATCTGGACATGACCAAAATAACTTCACTGAGGGGGTCTTTTGCTTGATTAACAGGCTTACCGTGGGAGGGATAAATGTCATAAACATGGAGATAAAGCTGTTTTCCCAGAGAACCTCCCGGGTGAAATTTGGCAAAGTCGGCTGGGGTAAAACCCCGCAGATAAAGCAGGCACATCGCCAGGGCATCTCCGATCGCCATTTGGGCGGCGGTGCTGGCAGTTGGGGCGAGATTGTTGGGGTCGGCTTCTTTATCGATGGGAGTAAGAATAATATAATCCGCTTGTTTAGCCAGGTAGGACCCAGCCTGCGCAGTGATCGCAACGATTTTGCAACCGATATTTTTAGCAATTGGCAAAACCAACCGGATTTCTTCTGTTTCGCCACTCTTGGAAAAACAACAGAGGAAGTCCCCGCTGACCAGCATACCGACATCGCCATGAACAGCATCCGCGGCGTGCAGGAATACGGAGGCGGTACCAGTTGAATTCATGGTAGCGACGATTTTTTGGGCAACCAGGGCACTCTTTCCAATCCCGCAACAAACCACACGACCACCGGAATTAAAGATGTCATTTACACAAACCTCAAAAGAAGGTTCTAAATGATTTGTCAACGCCAGGAGGGCTTGTTGTTCGATTTGGATACATTCCCTGGCTATATCTAAGATGGCTTTTTTCAAATCTAAAATTTATTGTAAATTCGGCTCCCTTTTTAGGAAGCCTTAAAAATAATAAAACATAAGTTGTTAACATTATAACAGGCTTAAACGAAAATAAATTAACTCATTGATGGCATTTTTAATTTTTAATACCAAAAATTACCTGTAAATTTCAATACCGATGAATGAAATTATAGTGGACAAAAAAAGGATAAAAAACACTAAAACAAAACCAACCTCAACCTCGCCAAATAAGCCTGAATCGACCTCCCCTTCACTCACACAAGCCCTTCAAAAACATTTTGGGTTTGATCAATTTAAAGACAATCAGGAAGAGATAATTCAAAATGTACTGGATGGCAATGACACCTTTGTCATTATGCCTACCGGTGGAGGCAAATCGATGTGTTATCAGTTGCCTGCGCTCATGCTGGAAGGTACCGCAATCATCATATCTCCTTTGATTGCCTTGATGAAAAATCAAGTCGATGCTATACGCGGATACAGTCAGGGTGACGAGATTGCACACTTTCTTAACTCATCATTAACAAGAACCCAGATTAAACAGGTCAAAGAGTCTATTACAAACAAACATACTAAATTGTTGTATGTGGCTCCGGAGACCCTGACTAAGGACGAAAACCTGGAATTTTTGAGAGGGGTCAAGATATCACTTATTGCCGTGGATGAAGCTCATTGTATATCTGAATGGGGGCACGATTTCAGGCCGGAATATCGCAGGATACGCGAGATGATCGATAGTTTAGGTCACTCGGTCCCGGTAATGGCGCTGACTGCAACCGCCACACCCAAGGTACAATCCGATATTGTCAAGACCCTGGATATGAAAAACCACAAGGTCTTTAAGTCTTCTTTTAACCGGACCAATCTTTATTATGAGATTCGTCCCAAAGTCAACAAAGCACAGACGATCAAGGAAATAATCCAGATATTCCGTACTCAACCAGGTGGGTCGGGGATTGTCTATGTACAATCCAGAAAATCTACTGAAGAATTGGCCCAGGTACTGGAGGTCAATGGAATCAAAGCGGCGCCCTATCATGCCGGATTGGATACCAAATTAAGGGGAAAGATCCAGGACGATTTTCTTATGCAGGAAATCGATGTGATTTGTGCCACCATTGCCTTCGGAATGGGGATTGATAAACCGGATGTTCGGTTCGTCATTCATTATGATATCCCTAAAAGCATAGAAAATTATTATCAGGAGACCGGCAGGGCCGGAAGAGACGGACTTGAAGGAAGATGTGTCGCTTTTTATTCTGCTAAAGACATCGTCACCCTTGAAAAGTTTCTGCGGGACAAAGACGCCGCTGAAAGGGAGATGGGTGCGCATTTGTTGGATGAAGTTGTAGCTTTTTCTGAAACTGCAGCATGCCGGAGAGTATTTCTGCTCAATTATTTTGGCGAAAACTTTGTCGAAAAGGATTGCCATAAAATGTGTGACAATTGCAGGCACCCTAAGGAAAAAGTAGAGGTCAAAAATGAAATGAAATACGCCCTCCAGGTTATTCAGCAAACCAAAGAAAATTATCTGGTGAGTCTTTTGGTCGATTTCATAATAGGCAAAACAACTAAAGAGATCAAGGATTATGGTTTCGATCAATATGATTTGTTTGGAAAAGGACATGATAAAGAGCCTTTATACTGGCATTCCATATTCCGGCATGGCATATTAAACGGGCTGATCCTTAAAGACATAGAACAGTATGGTGTATTGACACTGACAGATGCAGGAATAAAATTTATTTCTAAACCTGCATCGATCAAAATCGCCATGAACACCAATTTTGAAGCACCTGCAGAACTGGATGAAGAAGATGCAGAAGCCCGCGTAGTAGCATTGGATCAGACCTTATATAAGATGCTGGACGATATGCGTAAGGGCATGGCTAAACAACTAAAGGTGCCGCCTTATGTGATTTTTCAGGATACCTCGTTACAGGACATGGCTACACAGTATCCCATCACCCTGGAGGATCTGGCTAAAGTCAACGGGGTCAATGCCAGCAAAGCTCAACGCTATGGTAAAAAATTTATTGAAGTCATTGCCAGGTATGTGGAAGAAAATGAAATCGACAGGCCGGAAGATATTCTGATTAAACAAATTGCTGATAAATCCAAAACCAAAGTTTCCATCATCCAATCCATAGACCGTAAAATGCTTTTGGAGGATATTGCCCGGACCAATCAGATGAAACTGGAAGAACTGATGGATGAAATGGATATCATCGTTTCTTCAGGCACTAAGCTCAACCTGGATTATTACCTGGAAGATCATGTGGATGAAACCATCCAGGAAGAGATCTATGATTATTTTATGACTTCCGAAACTGATGATGCAGAAAGGGCATTTAAATCCTTAAAGGAGGAAGACATCACCATTGAAGAAATAAAATTAGTGCGCTTAAAATTTTTATCAGAAATGGCGATGTAGGGGAGAGGTAAGAGGGGAGAGGTATGAGGTATGAGGAATGAGGGAAGAGGAAGGAGGAAATTGACCAAATAAGTTAAAGGATGAAAAAAATCTGGATAGTCAACGGGCCCAATTTAAACCTCCTGGGTAAGAGACAACCTGAAATCTATGGGTACAAAAGTTTTGAGACCTATTTCGGCGAGCTAAAAGCACTTTTCCCCCAGGTTGAACTTTATTATTTTCAATCGAATCATGAAGGGGCTATTATCGACCACCTGCAAACGATAGGATTTGGTCAATCCGATGGACTGGTGTTTAACCCGGCAGCCTATACCCATACCTCCATTGCCTTAGGGGATTGCCTGGCGGCGATTCAATTGCCTTGTGTGGAAGTCCATATTTCAGATATCTATCAACGGGAAACATATCGACACCATTCTTATATCAAACCGCATTGTGTGGATAGTATCGTTGGAAAAGGATTGGACGGATATAAAATGGCTGTTGAAAAATTGTTAAGTCAGCTTTTATGATTTAATAAATTCGGTTTATAATCCGGGAGGTGGAAGGGTGTGATCTACAATCATTAACCGGTTTCGTTTGTTCATTTTTCTCTGTCCGTTGAAATACTGAAAGTAACTCCAATGCACATAAAATTTTGGTGGTTTTTTCGCAATTCGGTTATTTCTGGCAGGACTGATGTCAAATCCGTCTATAGAGGAAAGCGGTAAACAATACGTTTCAGAAACACGGATACAGTCCTTGTCCAAATCAAACCCCTCAATGGTATACAACTCCCAGCTGGATTTGGGTTCCTCCTGAAGGTGTACCTTAATGACCGAACCAACCGGATATTTTTTCCCTTTTATTTTTCCTTTCTTTTCAAGTACCAGATAGCTCTGACCGATTATTAAATGAAAATGCAGAAGCACCAGAGTAAAAAGAACAAATTTCCTATACGCCATGAATTACTTTAAAAATACGAATATTAATTGCAAACGGCCAGCAAGGAGGGGATTGAACGCATGACATTCCTACAAAGTCGAATTGAGCAAGGAGATAATTTAAAGGGTTTACTAAGCCCTGGGTTTTTCTAAAGTAAGATCGATCAACTTCAACCGGTGTTTTTGATTTAATTTTTTTTGGCCATTGACCAGCCACTTGGTATACATCCAGGCCAGGCCGGAAACTCCGCCAACAATAAAATGAAAAGCCGTCAACGGGGGTCTGAAAATAGCCTGGGCAATGCTAAATAAAGTCCATTGAAGAAAAAATTTTCTGGCCGTTTTCTCCAGCCCGTTGCCCTTTCCTGGTGTAACGTCAAATCCATCCAAATCTATGAGGGGCAAACAATAGGATTCGGATACAATGATACATTTTGATCTTAAATCAAATCCCAGGATGGTATAGGTTTCCCAGGAAGACCTGATTTCTCCTTTAAAATGCACCCTGATCGTTGAACCGATGGGATATTTTCTGGGTTTGATCTTTCCCTGACTCTCAAGTATAAGATAAGCCTGGGAATAAGCGGCCATGAAACCAAACAAAATAACAATCAAGCTGGAGGCCCTTTTCAAATTCATTCCGATTAAAGAAACGAATTTAGTCGATAGGATGCTTTATCCCGGGAGTATTTAAATTTTTATTAATCAATGGTGGTGATCAGGTCATGTAATTTAAATTGGGATATCAACACAGGATTGCAAGCAACCCTATTACAATGTGATCAATCTTTTTCAGGGCAATTTTTCTAAACTTTGGTCTCTTATAATGACTAGCGTTTTTTTGGGCTGCTGTATGGAAACAAATTGAAGTCGCGATTTTCAAAGCAAACCCATAATTAATCCTAAAACTTTTATTCTTTGTTATTGGGTATGGTTATCCCCGGTAGTCCATTTTTTTTCTTATTTCAGCTGCTGCCTCAGCCCCTGCCCATTGAGCACACAAATATAGTCCGAGGTCAAGGGAAGCGGAGACTGCCCCGGCAGTGATACAATTGCCATCTTCAACGATGCGGTCCGTAAGCACCTCACCGCAATAAGGCCTGAGGGCTTCATATTCATTATAATTGGTGGTCGCTTTTTTGCCATTTAAAAACCCTGCTGCCCCCAGCAATAAACTACCGGTGCAAATAGAAATTTTTGTGGCTTGCTCACTGGCTGTTTGAAGCCAACCAATAAATACGGGGTCATACTGCAAATGCCGCGTACCATGTCCGCCAGGGACTATAATGGCATCATAATATTTTAAAGAATTTTGGATAAGGGTGGGTTTGATTTCTAATCCAAAATTATCCCGGTTGATCGTGTTGTACCCGCAAATATCCCAGGTGAGGTCTGGCATAAATTTCATCGACTGCAGCCGGCTAAGGGGGTCATAGATGCCAATAAAATCCAACCAGGTAATACCCTCAAAAATTACATATCCAATTTGCATACGGACGCAATTTATTTAAAGCAAGCCGGAGTTGAGTTTTCCTGTATAAAATTCGGACTTATTCCTCATCCTGATCCTTTGTCGGCACCACCATAACTGGTACCTTGGAGTGTCTTACAACCGATTCGGCAATACTACCTACCAGGAAATGCGCTAATCCTGTCCTGCCGTGCGTACCGATGACAATCAGGTCTGCGCCCCATTGTTCCGAGGTATTGATTATTTCTTCCTGTGGGTTTCCTTCCGGAAGAAAATGAACGAGTTCACCAGGTCCTTCAAAGATTTCACCGAGTTGTTTCATGGTCAACTCACCTTCTTTTTGATAAATTTCCTCGGTGTCCATCGGCAATATTCCGGCATCGAGATTGGCGATTGCCCGTGCACTGTCCACTACATAGACTGCAGCTATTTCTGCATCCAATTGTCTGGCGAGTTCAAAACCTTTTTTAGCGGCATTCATGGAAAAGGTGCTGCTGTCCACAGCTATAAGTATTTTAGAGAAAGGCATGATGTATTATTTTTTTCTAAAGTTAAACACAAAATCGGAAGTCGAAAATCTATTCCAAAAACAAAAGTTGAAAAATAAAAAATCAGCCTTTACCGGTAGAATGAGTTGATCCTGACCACGAGGGTCATGATGGGCCAAAAAGCAGGAATTCCATCTCTTCCTCACAATTTGTAATATTTTTAATTCCTAATCCTGGAGTATGAATTTTTTCTTCCGCTTGTATTTTTTATCCATACTGATTTGGGTAAATCCACTTTTAGCCCAACATTTAACCACGCCATTTGAATTCAGTAAGGGTACAAAAAGCCCTCCCTATGCAGAAATCATTCAATGGTGGAAATCGCTGGATACCCGTTCATCGAAAGTAAAAATGTTTACAATGGGGGTGACCGATTCCAACTTCCCCTTACACCTGGTGGTGGTTTCCGGGGATGGTGTTTTCGACTTCAACACGCTGCGTGTAAAAAATAAACGGGTCATACTCATCAATAACGGTATTCATCCCGGCGAACCTGACGGAATAGATGCCAGTATGTTATTGGTACGGGACATTGTATCTGATAAAGTCCAACTACCGACCGGCATTGCCCTTGCCATCATCCCTGTTTATAACATCGGGGGATGTCTTGACCGCAGCAAAGATTACCGGGTGGATCAGAATGGTCCGGAAGAATTTGGATTCAGGGGAAATTCGCAAAACCTTGATCTCAACCGGGACTTTATAAAATGTGATTCCAGAGACGCCAGGGCCTTTACCGAAATCTTTCATAAGGTTGATCCGGATGTATTTATCGACAATCATGTGAGCAACGGTGCGGATTATCAACATGTGATGACCCTGATCTGCAGCCAGCACAATAAACTTGGCGGGGTTATGGGAGAGTTTATGAATAAAAAGTTTGAACCCGGTATCTATTCCCTGATGAAAACAAAAGGGTATGACCTTATCCCTTATGTAAATGCTTTTGGGGACAAGCCGGATAATGGCTGGCCAGAATTTTGGGATGGGCCCCGATACAGTAGTGGGTATGCTTCGCTATGGCATTGTTTCTCATTTGTTCCTGAAACCCATATGCTTAAACCTTATGATCAGCGGGTCAAAGCCACCTATGATTTGATGCTGAGTTTTATAGATTTTACCTCTACCCATGCTGAAGAGATTAAAAAACTCAGAGCACAGACCAAACAAAATATAAAGGCGAATAAGATATTTACGATCCATTGGGATCTTGACCGAAGCCAATTCTCAGACAGGGTATATAAAGGGTTTGAAGCCGGCTATAAACCCAGTGAAGTTTCCGGATTGCCCAGATTGTTTTACGACCGAAATAAACCCTACGAAAAAACGATTCCATTTTATAATCAGTATAGAACCCAAACCACCTTGCCCGGACCCGATGCGTATATTATACCCCAGGGATGGTGGAAAGTGATTGAGCTATTAAAACTCAACCGGGTCCATATGTCTCCATTCAAACGGGATACTTCTATCCGCGTGGAGGTGTATCATATAGAGGATTACAAACCTGCTGCCCGGCCTTTTGAAATGCACCATCCAAACACTGAAGTAAAAACCCGGAGCAGTTTTCAGTTGGTCAATTTCCGGAAAGGAGATTTTTATATTCCCATGAACCAGGAAGCCAATCGTTTTCTGTTTGAAGTACTGGAACCAAAAGCTGCAGATTCTTATTTCACTTGGAATTTTTTTGATGGCATCCTGGGCCAGAAGGAAGGGTATAGTGCTTATGCCTTTGAGGACATTGCTGCGGATTATTTAAAAAATCATCCGGAGATACGAGTTATGCTGGAACAGAAAAATGCCAGTGATACCCTGTTTGCTAAAAACGGGCGCGCCCAACTCAATTTTGTATATGAACATTCGCCGTGGTACGAACCGGCTTACCGCAGATATCCTGTCTATAGGGTCAATAAATAAAATGAAGATGTTATTGTTCAGGGAATAAATGATAATAAGGCTTCAGGCTAATGACAGGATCCACGGTTTCAAACATGTCCCTGATCAGGTAGCCCAGGCTGTCTGGTGTGTTTTGTTTGAGATGATTTACCAAATCCAATGAAGTGGGGTAGGGCGGTGACTGATTTTTTACCTGATTAAAAAAAGTCAGAAGTATACGATTTAAATTCTCCTCTCCAAGATATTCACTTAAGGTGTAAAAGACCACTGCGCCTTTTCCATAGGATATATAACTTTGTTCCGGTGCAACCAATATTAAAGGGGATTCTTCTGATTGAGCCTGGCCCCTTCCGTTTAAATACCGTGATAGCTGGATATCAATAAACTTCAACGCATTTTTTTTGCCATAAATTTTTTCATAGATTTTTGCCGTAATATATTCAGTAATACTTTCCGTGAGCAGTAGAGCACCCGGAGCATCAGCAGGGATCACCTGGTTGCCCCACCACTGATGGGTTAGTTCATGTGCAGCTACATAAAATGCAAGATCAATTTGTCCAGACCCGCTTTTTTTCAGGTCCTGGATAAAACGAATTTCACTTACCGGCATAGTATTGCCCGCGGTGGTAGCATAACTTCCCTCCGCTCTAGAAAATTCAACAATCTTTATATCCTCGTGAGGGTAGGGCCCAAAGTACATGGTATTGTAATCTAATGACGACTTTAACCCATTGATCATACTGGTCAAACAATAAGTATGCGTCGGATGGTGAAATATTTTCAGGTCTACTCCCTTGTACTGATCGGAATATAAAGCATATCTGCCTGAATTGAAACCGAGTACCAGTTTTATTTTTTTGTCCATTTTATAATGGAAAAATTGACGTCCATGGTCTTCCCATTTTTTAATTAGTGTACCTGGCGCTATAGCGGTTTGGTCCCGGGATGTGCTTATAACAGTTTCAAAGTCCACAAGGTCTTCATCATAACGTTGATAATGATTATATATCTTGCTGGAATTATTGAGCAGCACCGGGTCCTTTGCAAAATACCCTATCCTGGGTAATATATCACTTTTGAGGTAGGAGCCGTTTTCCAGCACATTGGAATGCTGGACCAAAAAAGAATTGGGTTTATTCCTTATTTCAAATTTCAGGGAGATACTGTCCCCCGGCTCTAATTTTCGTTCCAGTTTATAGATTGAAAATTTGAAAAAACTATCCACTGTAAGCGCTGACCATGGAGATCCGGCTGTCAGGGAAGTGATCTCATCATATCCCGTTTTGACCAACAAGGTATCGATTGCAGAAGTCTGGTGATTGACCAATACATAAGTCCCGTGTGCTTTAAATTCACGCGTTTCAGGAAACAGATCTAACTGGATAAATAGTGACCTGATTCGGGGTTGTTTAATTGATTTAAGTTGACCGTAGTTTGCTTTAAACCGGTTCAATATTTCATGTTCCGAGATGGCCTCGCCGGCACTATTCTCCGGATACTTTTCTATCTTAAACAAGACATAACCAGCAGCAAGAAATGCCGAGGCAGCAAAACAAAAGACCCAAAGTAATCGCCCCCGGAAACGATATATACCCGTTTTGATCCGGTCCCTGAATGAATTTATATGTGTGCGTTGCCAACTCACCATCGTGAGGCAAGCCAGTAGTATCCCGAAAATGAACCAATATGACTTAATGAAATAAAATGATTTTAGGGTATCTCCGAATTGACTCAGGTCTGAGTATTTCAGAAAGAAATCCGGTTGAGGATCCTGATTAAATTTAAACACCATAGAAGACATACCCAATGCATCCAGATTTGGAATAGCCAGCCAAATCATAACCAGCACAAAAAACCCGAGGTAGGTATTGTGGAATAAAGTTTGTATAAATAAGGCCAGTATGGCCCAGGCTATCAACCCAGGAAGGTGTAAACATACCAGGCTAAATAAATAGAGTCCGGGCTCAATGGGGTAAAAATTATGGTAGAGTTGGATGCCAATACCCGCTCCCATGATCAGTCCTAATAAAATCAATTGTAAAAGGACCAGGGTCAATAATGCAGAAATATAGGATGTCAAGTCAGCTGCAGGAGTGGCGTTTATCAAATCCGCGATCCCGGCTGATTTTGCACGGTTTAATATCACCCCGGCATAAAAAAAGGTCAGGGCCAGGATAAAAAGGGTGAAGAAAAATACTGGTAATCCAAGCACGGTCCATGTAACTGGTAATAAACGGGTGTCTGTTTGTGGATTGACTTGTTGAAGTAAAACCAATAGAAAAAGTCCACTCCCCAGGAGGAGGAGTAAAAAACCTCCACTGGTTAGAATATAGTTTAGCGATATCAGGGTTTGCCGCCATATTGTCAATAAACGATACTTAAAACCAAAATTTAAAATTGGGTTAACCAATTTTATCCGGCTTATGCTTTCAAAATTATTTTTAATTAATCGACCGGCATTTTTGGAATTTCTTTTAAACCAGACTATTGGCTCACCGAATGAAAACCAACGGTAAACTAATAAAAGAATAAACATGCCCAACCCGAACCATAACAATCGGTTTAATAGAAAATACAAAGGGAGGGGAAGGGCCCGATGATTGCGTTCTGATGTGGTCCAGTAACGGACAGTGGAGTCAACCAATGTTTCGCCAAAAGGATCCGTCAATCCGATAAAGTTCAGGGAAAGGGCATTTCCGGTCCATCTAAACCAAATCTCCCTGATTAACCAGGTCAGGATTATGGCAACAAATCCGCTATACAGGTTACGGGTAAGACAAACAGATGCAAATACCAAACAACTGCATAAAAACAGATTGGGCAGCAGGTAAAGAAAATACGTGTGCAGATAAGGCCGAAAATCAAAACTTAGAACCTGGGATGGATTGATGAAAGGCAATAGAGTGCCCGCGACCAGACCCAACTGCACGACCAGGGCGATCAAGGCTATAATAGCAAAAGAACTAAAGAATTTCGCACTTAAATAGTCAGACTTGGTAAAGGCATAGGTAAACAGAATTGTATTCACCTTAGAAGAATAATCTCTGAAAATGGAAGCTCCCACGACAGCCGGGACCAGAAATATTAAAATCTTATTGAAAAATCGGGTAAAAGAAAATATGTTCCAGGGTGCGTTCGCTATTGTTTCCAGGTTTGTTGACCCCGCTCCAAATGCTCCGGCAGACCCCGACATAGATCCCATAGCCAGGAGAAAAAGTGCACCGGCGTAAATATAAAATGCAGGATTTTTAAACCAATATTTCCATTCAAACCGAGTAATGTTCCAAAACATCAAAAGCGGGTTACCGGTCATTCAATAAGGTTTGAAAATAGAAATCTTCAAGTCCGGGTTGGGCGGGACTAAATCCGGCTTCATCCAGTTGGTCCCCATAGACGCGCACTCCGATTAATCCATTCTGAAGATAGGATGAGGAAAGTACGGAATAGGTGTTTTCAAAAAGATCGAAATGATTTGGCTGCACTTCCCGGGTCCATACCTTTCCTTTCAGCAACCCGGGTATCTCAGCGGGTTTGACTTGTCGCAATATTTTCCCGCCGTTCATGATGGCCAACTCATTGCACATGCCATTGATGTCTTCTACAATATGGGTTGAAAAAATAATAATATTGGTAATGGCGATTTCTCTAAGGACATTGAGAAAACGATTTCGTTCCGCGGGATCCAAACCAGCAGTAGGTTCGTCAACTATAATCAGCTTAGGATTATTCAGGAGGATCTGTGCAATACCAAAGCGTTGTTTCATACCACCTGAAAAACCGTCTACATTTTTCTTCCTGACTTCAGAAAGATTGGTGAGTTCAAGTACCTGATTTACCAGCTTTTTCCGGGCCACGGCATCTGTAATGCCTTTTAACAGGGAAAAATAATCCAGTAGATATTCTGCGGACATCCCGGGATATACTCCAAATTCCTGGGGCAAATAACCCAGGACTTTGCGGAGACTCATGGGATCAGCCAGTATATCAATGCCATCAAAAACTATGCGGCCTGAATCGGGTAATTGCAGCGTCGCCAGGGTGCGCATCAGGGAGGATTTGCCCGCTCCATTCGGTCCCAATAGACCGAACATGCCCGAATTGATTTCAATATGCAGGTTGTCCAGGCTTTTACCCCATTGGGATATGTTTTATTGAGCTGATGGATGGTCAGTTTCATATTTTACGGTCGCAGACTTTATACGAGACTGATGGAAAACCTGTCCTGCGAACCATGCAATACTAAAAAACAGGTGAAACAATTTTCAGGAATTTAGACAAACGGATATTATCGGGCCTTGAATGATGAGTTATCCAAATGAGTATCAAGGTCTATAGGGAGCTCTTGGATAAACCTGTTGGCTTATTCGCTTGAGCAGGATAGTGGCCAGGTTATTAGATGAAAACAGGTCCGGTTCCGGAGGTGTTTCAGATTTCCAGAAGGATTTATCTAATGAAAATAGCTAAACGCAAGCGAGGGAACGATTGGTAGGACAAAGCTTAAGATATGATCGTCCAAAGAATGATCATATCAACCTTAATAACGGTGTGGAGTTTGTAATACTCGAATTCCTGTTGACCGGGATGAGTTTATTTACAAGGTTTATAGATGGCACCCGTGGCAAAATCAATGATAAGTCCAGGCCAAAACAAAACGATATCCGCAATTAAAGCGGCTACCCGAACAGGCCTTTCAGGGTCACCCGGTCCGGGTTTAGTCCTTTGGCAATCGGATACTTTTCCTCCGAAGACCGTGGCGCAACTGGACATCGATCCTGCCAGTAAAATCAGCATTAGAAACGCAGTTATATTCTTTTTCATTTTAAGGTGCAATTTAACCTCAATATAGTTTATTTTTTTATAATGGTGGTCCCGGATACCCAATCGTGCAGGCCCCTGGAAGCAAATAAATAAGATAAAATATCAAAGGGAATAAACCGCGTCAGTGTCCTGGTCAAAATGCGCAAAAAATAAAATTGTGGATTGGGGTTCAGTGAAACCACCCTGGACCGGGTAATCATTTTACCAGGGGTCTGGCCCAGAGACCATTCAAACCCTGCATAATATAAAAAATAGACCAGGATCCCGATCCACCTCACCTTATCCTGGGATATCAGGTTCCGGAATAAATAAAAAAATAAAATAATAATCAGGAAATAGATGCAGGTATCCAATAGAAAATTTTTAAGACGAAGCATCTGGCTTATCATAACGATTTATCCCTTTAATTTTTATTAGTCCTGTGTAAATGTCCGCAATCCAAAGCAGATAACTTGCTATTCCTTTTCAATTGCTCCGACAATTAATTTCATCAATTCACCGAGTTTATTGGAATCCAGCCATCTGGTGACTACTACCAGGTCATGGGCTTTGTCAATAACGATATAATTGCCGCCGTACCCATTGGCATAAAAGATTTCAGTCGGTAATCCAGGTAATGCATTTTCTTTATTGTTCCACCACATCAACCCATAAGAAGGATTGGCGTCTGAACCCTGATAAACTGAACGGACCCAATCTTCGGAAATCAATGATTTTTCTTTCCATTTTCCGTTTCTTAAAAATAAAAGTCCAAATCTGGCCATATCCAGTGTATTAATAAACATCCCTCCTCCAAAATGCCCGCCGCCACTCACCGATTGGATTCGCATGCCATCGATCTCGACCCAGGAATTGTCATATCCATACCACCGCCAGGTCACAGATGCCTGAATGGGATCCATAATTTTTTCCTTGAGTACGACAGGTAAGGGTTTTCTCCAAACTTGTAAAAGGAGATAGGCCAGATAATTCACCCTGACATCATTGTATTCGTATTGTTGCCCGGGTTCAATCAGCGGTCGGTTTTTCCAATCGTCGATGCCACCTGTTTTTGGTGGCCTGTCGGCCCAATCGCATAGGTCGAACTGACAACCAGACCAGTCAGAGGTCTGATGCAATAAATGTTTCCAGGTGATTTTTGAATTGTGATTGCCGTCTAATCCCCGGTCATCTACAATGCGGTTAACCTTGTCATTCAGGTTGCCAATTAATTTTTGATCGCTGGCTAAACCGGCTATGGTCGACAAAAAACTCTTACTGGCACTGAAACACATATCAACCCGTTCAATATCTCCCCATTGAGCTGCGATGTAACCGTTTCGGATAATTACACCTGCCGGTTTGCCGCGGTCTTTCATAGGGCCCAATATTATATATCCCGGTTCATTTACATAGGATTTGAGCACAGCTACCCGGAGATCGGTGTCGGTTTGTGTTTCATTTCGTAGAGCAAACCGGATCGCTGTGTCTAATTTGACCGGGTTAATCTTTAATGAAAGCGGAGACTTAATTTGCCATGAATAATCGGGATAATAATCTGTTTGTCCGGCAACAGAAAAAGCTGCCCACAAAAAATAAAAAAACAGTTTCAAACGCAGTGATGTAAAAAATTGCATGAGTTGATTTAAGGAAAATTCAAAAATCAAAACTAAGAAAAGGATGCCGCATGCCAACGAAATACTCTTACCGGGTTTATGTCTATAAATCCCCGCAGTGCAGTCGTTCTATTATTTCACGGAATAGTATTCCTGATTAATTTGGATCAGATTGTCCCGGCAACCATCACCTGGTAAAACACAACAAGGAGAGGCATCTGTTTTGGTACAATCGGTGCACCAACTGGAGAGAAAAAAGATCGCAGGGGATTTGCTTTTCATTTCTTCATATTGCACCTGAGAAATCAAGGTCACTTTCGGTTTGGTTTCCAGCGTGCACAGGATTACTTCGGAGCCCAGGATTTCTTTTAAAAATTCATATGCATGGGTGGAAAAAAGGTTTTTGATATGGTCATCGCTGCCTTCCAACTTTTCTACCACCCCGTTTTCAAACCTAAGATGCCGGATGATCGATTGTTTGGTAGAGTCTGTAAGGCCTTTTATAAATGGCTTTGAAGAGGAATCCAACAATTGAGTCAAGGCTTCTGTGCTGGTCACCCCATTATACTCAAAAACAATACTTTGTTTGCAGCTTACTTCTTCGTGGCTTTGGATCGCTTCCGAAGTTCCTTTTGGGTTGGACTTGCATTGAAAAAATAGTATGGGTAGCAGAAAAATACATGTGAAAATTCTCATGAAGAATGGATGCTTACTCTAAACGGTTTTCAGCCTACCCGTTGGATCCTGAAAAAAATGGGTGTAGCCTCTGGATCCTAAACCATACTCAGGTCAAACGCAATTGTATTAAATTTTATTTTAAGTTAACCACAACTAAATTTATTAACCCTGTGGGTTCGCTAAGAATTAGTTAATTATTTAATCGGATCATTGGTTTATAACGCTGATATTCTACTTTTGCACCGCTTTTATGCGGATACATTGGCTTTTGATATTCAGTTTCTTGACAGCAGCCAGGGTCCAGGGGCAATTCAATTTTTTCGATGTCATCACCCATTATGAAGCGTGTGATAGCACCGGGGGGACTATTCAAATCGTGCCTTTTGATCCCACTAAAAAATTCACCTATTTGATGTTCTCTAATGACTGCAGTTTTCCGTTGAGGACCTTACAGGATTCGGGTGTTTTTAGCGGTCTGCCTCCTTGCCGGTACAGCTTTAAAATTTACGATGAGACGGGGGATTCAACTCTCATGCCAGGCATCAAGCTGGGGCTGCAACTTTCCGGCTTTGAAATTTTTCAGTGTCAGGGTACAGTGCCTGATTCTTCTTATAGGATGTTTAACTTTCATAATGGTAAACCTCCCTATACTTTGAGGGCCAGAAAAGGATCAGTTTGGTTGCCGGATGTGCTGGTCATTACCAGTGAGTCATCGGTAGCCGTTTTTGATACCTTAAAAGATCAAACTATAGAATATTTTGTTATTGATTCCTGCGGAGACAGCGATCAAATCCCAATTCCCAGAGGTCTGCGCACCCAGGTACTTGACCGGGAAATTTTGTGCGATGATTCTCAGATACTGTCATTTCCCCTTAAACAGGATGATCTGGACTGGACCAGGTTAGACGTCAAATTTCAGTGGAAGCTGGATGGCAATATCATAGGTGATTCTTCTGCTGTCAAGCTGGAGGCTCCGCTGAACACGGGGCTAGTCATCGTCAGAGTTGCCAAGGGTAGTTGTTATTTTAATTATTTCAGAAATCTTGTCCCGGAACCTTCAAAAATTATTAACCTGCAAGTAAACACCGACAAAACGGTATTATGTGCGGACGACTTTGCCCAGATCTCTGCAAGCGTAAACCTTTTCAGACCAACCAAAATTCATTGGAGTACCGGAGATTCATCTTTTTCGATTCAGGCCTCCAGGGCGGGGATTTATGCAGCAGTGGCAGAAAATGATGCCGGTTGTTTAGATACCGCGGTGGTCGTTATCGATAGTTCAGCATTCAGGCTCCAGGCGGAAATTGTCGATAATAAATGTTTCGCTGAAGCCAGAGCTGCAATAGACCTCACCCTCACCGGGGGTAGATTGCCATTTCGTTATGAATGGGAAGACAATATTTATACAGAAGACAGGACCAATCTCACCAACGGAAAATATAAAATAAGGGTGATTGATTCCGCTTTGTGTGCGATTCAGGATTCCTTTCAAATTACCAGCCCGCCGCCACTACTGCTAAGCCTAACCGCTACGGCGGCTGATTGTGCTATCGCAAAAAATGGTAAAGTATTCACCAGTGTCCAGGGAGGCGTACCCCCTTATACCTACCAGTGGAGCAATGGGTTGACCGTACCTGCAGTGGATACGCTGGTACCGGGTATGTACACGTTTACCGTGTTGGACAGCAATCTTTGTACTTCCCCATTTACCTTCGGTATTGGAGAACTTGCGCCTTTTACCAATTCACGGGTAGATACTATCTGCGCCAACTCCAGCCTGCAGGTGGGATCATCCAGCTACAACTTAACCGGCCGCTATATCGATACTTTGGTTACCTCCCTGGGCTGTGACAGTATACTTACAACTTACCTTACGGTCAATTTACCGGTTGATTTCAGACTGACGGCTCAATCCCCCGGATGTATTGACCGCAATGACGGAATTCTGACTATCAATGATCCCCTTGGACTACCGGCTTTTACGTATTACCTGAATGATAAAGTAATAAATTCTCCTCAAGTCACCGGACTCGCTCCCGGTAATTATGTAGTCAAATTGACTGACCGGCTGGGCTGTACAACAGAAAAAGGAATTGCGCTGACACAACCGGAGCGAATACAAGTTAGCCTGGGCAGGGATACGCTTGTCCGCTTTGGTGATTCGCTGCATATGCGTATAAAATCTAATCTCGGAGCAGGAGGTATTAAAAATGTTCAATGGACTACGTCCCAATCCAACACTAATTGTATTAACTGCGGCTCGGAATATACTTATGTGCCAACTGTGGATCATATGATCAAAGTAGTGCTGGAAGGTATCACCGGGTGTAAAGCAGAGGATGAAATTTTAGTGAGTGTGAGTCGCGATTTTAAAGTTTTTATTCCCAATATTTTCAAACCGGATTCACCCAATCCGGAAAACCAATACCTCACAATAAAAGGCGGCAACCAGATCTCTCAAATCAAATATTTCCGGATATTTAACCGTTTTGGAGACCGGGTATTTGAAGCAGAGAACTTTTTACCAGATGATTTTATGCAAGGATGGGACGGCAAATTCCGAAATGCTGATGCAGCTGAAGATGTCTATGTCTATATAGTAGATTTGGTTTATATAGACGGAACTGAAAAGCTGATAAAGGGTGATTTTGTTTTAATGCGTTAGGATATCGTGTATTAAATCCCGCGTTAATCTAATTCATGCAATAAGTATGGTAAATGCCGTCCAGAAATTTCCATTGGAGGGACGCTGATTTTTCAGCGGCATAAATCGCCTGTTCAATCCCTTCTTCAGTAGAAGTTCCGGATACAATAGCCTGGAGTTCATCATTGGAATGCCAAACATCATATTCCGCATGGATTTTAAAATAGGCCAGGGATTCGGGGGCGGTAATACCATAATATTTTTTCAGCCCATCGATCTTGGACAGAGCTACTTCCGGAACCTGAGATTCATAAGCATACAGGGATGCTAAACCGGTCGTCGATTGCGGGGATCTGGCCAGTTGGTACATGCCGGCAATCAGGTCTTCCGTTTCTTTTAATGGAACACAGGTTGTGACTTCATCTGGTTCAATTCCGAGTGCCGTGGCGAAATCCATCCAAAGTGCAGGATGATTTTTGTATTCAGATTTATAACCTTCTTCATCGGCCAGGTTTTGCATTAGCATAGCCCTGGTAGACGCATCTTCGCAATTAGAATGAACGGTACTGACTAATCGTGGAAAATGTTTTACAAACTGATAATATTGTTTGGCATATTCCCGGAGTTGTTCCAGGGTCAGCGTTCCCTCAGACCATTTAAGATAAAAAGGATGGTTCAATAAATTATACTTGTTAATGGATTGTTTGAGTTCGATACTTAAAGATTCAATAAGTTTAGACATGAAATAATGTTTTAATGATAAGATCAATTGTAAGACCTAAACGGATAGGGTATACTAAATGTTACGAAAGGATAATATTATTTTACCAATGGATAAGTTGTTGTTATCAATATTAATTTTGAAATCCCGTCATATAAAATGTTGGATGGATAATGCTTATGGCTAATTATATTTTAAGTCCTATACTGGTTAAAAACTCTTCCCGGTAATTACTGCCAATAGGAATTTCAAGCTTATGAATAAATACCCGGTTGCCTTCTATATGGGTGACTTTACTTTTATTGATGATAAAGGAACGATGTAATCTGATAAATTGGCTGGATGGCAACAAACTTTCCAGATTGGAAAATGTCATCGTAGGTGTGATCGTAAATTTTTCTGTGACGATCCTGGTGTAATTACCCTGGGCTTCCGCAAACAATAATTCTCCAAATTTTATTTTATAAATTTTGCCTTCAGCACGGAGAAATATAAAATCGGTTTCCATATCCTGATGGACCTGTTGTATTTGGCTGATAGACTGGATTTTCTCTAACACTTTATCGACCGCGATGATAAAACGATCCAGAGAAAATGGTTTGAGTAAATAATCACAAGCCGATAGATTAAAAGCGTCGACAGCATATTCTTTGTAGGCTGTGGTGAAAATAACCTGGGGTTGGGTTTTGAGTGTTCTGAGCAATGAAATTCCATCCAATACCGGCATATTGATATCCAGAAACAAGAGGTCAATAGGTTCCTTTTGAAGAATGGTTTTAGCAGCAATGGCATTGTCCACAGAGGCTATAACCTTTAAACGTGGAAAGTGCATGCAATAATTTTCTATGATCTCCCGGGCAATAGGTTCATCGTCGACAATAAGGCATAGGACTGTGGAATCCGTCATCTTATAAATTTAAGCGCAATAATACTTCATAATAGCCCGAATCTTCCTGAATATTAAGATCATATTTATTGGGATAAATTAGTTCCAGCCTCCTCCAGACATTGGGCAATCCCAGACCTCCGCGATTAACTTCCGCAGACATGCTATCCATGGGCTGGCCCATTGAGTTTTTTACTGAAAATAAAATAGAACGTCCCCATTGTTTTAAAGCGATATCGATAAATATAGGACCATCAGTGGAATTCCTGGAATGTTTAAAAGCATTTTCCACAAAAACGATGAGCAGCATGGGCGCTATCTTCAGATGGTCGATTGAAGTTTCGTCCAGGTTTTGGGTTAACACCAACTTGTTTCCGATCCGTATCCTTTCAAATTCGACGTAATTTTTGATATAAGCCAGTTCGTCCCTAAGTGGAACAAATAACGCTTTGGTGTCGTAAACAGAATAACGCAACAACTCTGCCAACCGAAGCAGCAAATTGGGGATTTTGTCAGCCTGGGTCAATGAAATTCCATACATATTGTTGAGCGTATTGAATAAAAAATGCGGGCTTAGTTGTGACTGAAGTAACTGTAGTTCTCCTTCGCTGTGGCTTGCCTGGGTTTCCGCTAAGTTCAGTTGACGTTGAATTTTGGTCCGGATGAGTTTGACGAGCATTCCGGTGGAAAGGCTCATTCCGATCATTGAAATACATAAGAAGCTTATAAAAAACGGTTGTTTAGGGTGATGAGAAAGTCCTTCAACAAATAAGAACGTAAAAAATAATCCTACGAGGCTGATCACCGGAAGGATTAAAAAAAGGATATTGGGAATTTTGTTGTTTTTCGATGCCCAGAGTAAAGCAATGTATTGTCCGCAATAGATTCCTCCCGCGATCCCGAGGACGGCAAATGCGGAGTAAAATTCACCGTCATGGGTAAAGAAACGCACATAAGTATTGATGATGGCGTAAAGGGTGATACATCCCAGGAGAGGTAATACTATGCGCACCCCGTTATTCAGGCTTTTTTTGCTGATCCATTCTTCATCTTCAAACATAGAAAAGGGTAATTATTTCTGTATTGGGTTTAAAATCAAGTCAAATATGAGTGAAAAGACAAAAACTATTAAACAAGGCTGATCAAGACCCCTGATTGCCGGACGGATTT
>Ga0138256_10001663_pt1 | contig 23947 bp, 22 predicted proteins | sample KNB2016incub_MG_FD_105486 | JGI IMG/M metagenome (GOLD analysis project Ga0138256, IMG submission 105486) | Active sludge microbial communities from wastewater in Klosterneuburg, Austria - KNB2014incub_MG | ecosystem: Engineered > WWTP > Activated sludge > Unclassified | place: Austria... | reverse complement strand
GGTTACTGGTTACTGGTTACTGGTCACCCTCAACTCGAGTCGCCCCATCCCCACCATCCTCGCCCTCGATCAAGGCACGACTGGCTCGACCGCCCTGGTGGTCGGGCCCGACGGTCGCATTCTCGGACGTGGCACCCGCGAGATTCCCCAGCACTTCCCGGCCCCGGGCGAGGTCGAGCACGACCCCGAGCAGCTGTTGCAGGCCACGGTGGCCGCGGGGCGCGAGGCGCTGGCTGCGGCGGGTGTGGCGGTGGACGCGATCGGGATCACCAACCAGCGCGAGACGCTGGTGGTCTGGGACCACGCCTCCATGGTGCCGATCGGTCGTGCCATCGTCTGGCAGGATCGGCGCACTGCTGCCCGCTGTGCCGAACTTCGCGAGGCCGGCCACGAGGACGACATCCGCGCGCGGACCGGCCTGCTGCTCGATCCCTATTTCTCGGCAACCAAGCTGGAATGGCTACTGCGCGATCCCCTCCTGCGGGAGCGCGCCGAGGCGGGGACGCTGCGCGTCGGCACGGTCGAGAGCTGGCTCGTCGCGCGACTCACCGGCGGGCTGCATCTGTCCGATCCTACCAATAGCTCGCGCACGATGCTCGCGGCCCTGGCCACCGGGGAGTGGGATCCCTGGTTGCTCGCTCTCTTCGGCGTCCCCCGAGGAGTCCTGCCGACCATCGTCCCCTCCGCTGGCGTAGTGGGGCACGCCAAGGCCGAATGGTTCGGGCGACCCATCCCGATTGCGGGACTCGCCGGTGACCAGCAGGCAGCGCTCTTTGGTCAGGGGTGCGTGACCCCCGGCTCGGCCAAGATCACCTACGGCACGGGCGCGTTCCTGCTGCGCCACGCCGGCACGATCGGGCCGGAGACGCCCGACCAGGGGATTCTGGCCACGATCGCGGCAGGGCCTGCCGGGGAACGTGCGTGGGCGCTCGAGGGAAGCGTCTTCGTCGCCGGGGCGGCAGTGCAGTGGTTGCGCGATGGGTTGGGTGTGATCGGCCACGCCTCCGAAACCGCGGCGATGGCGGCGAGTGTGCCCGACAGCGGCGGCGTGGTGGTGGTCCCGGCCTTTACCGGACTGGGCGCTCCGTACTGGAACGCCGAGGCGCGTGGCACCATCACCGGACTGACCCGAGGAACCACGCGTGCCCATCTCGTGCGGGCCACCCTTGAGGCAGTGGCGCACGGCACCGCCGATCTGGTCACGGCCATGGGAGGCGTCACGACCCTCCGTGTCGATGGCGGTGCCGCGGCCAACGACTGGCTGATGCAGACGCAGGCCGACCTCCTCGGCGTGCCGGTCGAGCGCCCGGCTGCGGTGGAACTCACCGCCTACGGTGCCGCGCGGCTGGCGGCGATCGGGATCGGCGGGTCCCTGCCATCCGCCGCCGAACTCGGGGGGCAGACCACCTTCGCCCCGCAGGCCTCGGCCGACTGGCGGGGCGAGCGGCGGGCGGAGTGGCAGCGGGCGGTCCGCGCGGCCCTGGAATGGGCGGGGAATCGCTGACCAATCCCGGCACTTCCGCGTCGGTTCGTGGGTATATTGCGTCATCCGACAGGAGGCAGCAGATGAAGCCCAGCACCAAGTTCGCCCTCGGCAGTGTCGCCATCGTCGCGGTGGTGTCACTCCTGATGATCGAAGGGGTCAAGCAAACGGGGACCTACTTCCTCACGCCGTCGCAGCTGGTCGAGAAGTCGTCGGCCGATCCCTCGTTGCATGACATCGGGGTCAAGGTCAGCGCCAAGGTCGTGAAGGGGTCGATCGTTCGCGACCCGGCGGCGCAGCGCGTCGACTTCACCATCAGCGATGGCACGCACTCCTTTCCCGTGACCTACACCGGCCTCGTGCCCGACACCTTCACCGACGAAAACGAGATCGAAGTCGTCGCCGAAGGAAAGTTCGGACGCGACGGTACCTTCCATGCCACCGTCCTCGTCGCCAAGTGCGGGTCGCGATACGAGGCCGAGTGGGACGAGATGGCGAAGCCAGCTTCCACCTGAGCGGGACTCCATGACATACCTCGGACAATTCGCACTCTGGGCCGCCTTCCTGGTCGGCGCCTGGGGTGCGGCGTTGGCGTTCTTCGGCCGCTGGTCGGAACGCCCCGCCTTGGCCACGGCGATCGGCCGCAGCAGCTATGCGCTGTGTGCCGCACTCCTCGTGGCGGCGGCGGCGCTCTGGAAGGGGATCTTCACCCACGACTTCAACATCGAGTACGTGGCCGCGTACACCTCGCGGAACCTCCCCGACTACTACCTGATCTCGGCCTTCTGGGCCGGGCAGAAGGGGTCGCTGCTCTTCTGGGCGGTGGTGCTCTCGATCTTCGGCGCGCTCGCGCAGGCGCTGACGTCGCAGCGGTTCCGTGCCATGCTGCCCTACGTCGCCGGCATCGCCAACGTCGTGACGATCTTCTTCGTCGCGGTGATGCTCTTCGCCGACACCGCCAATCCGTTCGAGCGGTTGCCGTTCACCCCCGATGACGGCCGCGGACTCAACCCGCAGCTGCAGAATCCGGGGATGATCATCCACCCGCCGATGCTGTACCTCGGTTACATCTCGCTCACCATCCCCTTCGCCTTTGCGATGGCGGCCCTCCTCGCCAAGCAGCTGGACGCGGGGTGGATCGTCGCGATGCGGAAGTGGGCCCTCACCTCGTGGCTCTTCCTCTCCATCGGCATCACCATCGGGTTGTGGTGGGCGTACGTCGAGCTCGGCTGGGGCGGCGTCTGGGCGTGGGATCCGGTCGAGAACGCCTCGTTGCTCCCGTGGCTCACGCTGACGGCGTTCCTGCACTCGGTGATGATCCAGGAAAAGCGCGGCATGCTGAAGCGCTGGAACATGGGGCTGATCGTCGGCACCTTCCTGCTCACCATCTTCGGCACCTTCATCACCCGCTCGGGCGTGATTGCGTCGGTCCACTCCTTCACGCAGTCGGCGGTCGGGTACTTCTTCCTGGCCTTCCTGCTGGTGGCGGGGATCCTCTCCTTCACGCTGCTCTACACGCGCTGGCCGCTGCTCGAGCCCGAGGCGCAGCTGGAGTCGATGGTGAGCCGCGAGGGGGCGTTCCTCTACAACAACCTCGCGCTGCTCGGCATCGCCTTCTCGGTGCTCTGGGGCACGCTCTTCCCGATCCTCTCCGAGGCGGTGCGCGGGACCAAGATCACGGTCGGCCCGCCCTTCTTCAATCGCGTCAACATCCCGCTCGGACTCTTCCTGCTCTTCCTGACGGGTGTCGGACCGCTGATCGCCTGGCGGAAGGCCTCGATCGCCAACTTGCAGCGGCAGTTCATCGCGCCGCTGCTTGGCGGCGTGACGGCACTCACCGCGCTGCTGGTCGGCGGCCTGCGCAACCCGTGGGCGTTGGTGTCGCTCTCGCTCGCGGGCTTCGTGCTGGTCACCGTGATTCAGGAGTTCGGTCGCGGCGTGCGCGCCCGGATGACGATGCACGACGAGGGTGTCCCGATCGCGCTGGCGCGGCTCGTGGCCCGCAATCGTCGGCGCTATGGTGGCTACATCGTGCACGTCGCGATGCTGATCTACTTCGTGGCGTTCACCGGGCTGGCCTTCCCGGCCAAGACGACCGTGGACCTGCAGCCCGGACAGCAGACCACGCTCAAGTCGCCGTTCGGTCACACGTGGACCTTCACGCACCTCGGCGTCTCGCAGTACTCGGCGCTCAACCGCCGCGTCTCCGCGGCCACCGTCGAACTGCTGCGTGATGGCAAGCGGATGGGGACCATCAAGTCCGAGAAGCGCCAACACGTGGATTCCTTCGGGCGGAAGACCTTCGAGGCCTCCACCGAAGTGGGGATCCGCTCCGACCTGCTCGAGGACGTGTACGTGGTGTACGCGGGCTCGCCTGACGGCACCGAGCGGGCCTCGTACTCGCTGCTCATCAATCCGCTGGTCGGCTGGTTCTGGATCGGTGGCGCCATCCTGACGCTCGGTGGCTTGCTGACGATGTGGCCAGGCGGACCGCAGGTGAAGGTCGCCCGCCGTCGTGCCTCCATTCAGGCCGGCTACACCGTCCCGCTCGCCGGGGTGGCCGAGTGAATTCCTCGCGCCGTCTCTTCCTCGGTTCGCTCGCCGCCGCAGCCGGCAGCGCCGTGCTCCGTCCGCTGGCGGCGCAGGACACGGCGGCGGTGGTGCAGGGTGACCGCCTCCGCGATCCGTATTCCATCGGGATTGCGCGCGACACGGTCACCGCGATCGACAACGATCCGGGGATCATCGCGATCGAGCGCCAGCTGCGGTGCACCTGCGGCTGCACGCTCGACATCTACACCTGCCGCACGACCGACTTCACCTGCACCTACTCGCCGGCGCTCCACAAGGAGCTCGTCGCGATGGTGCAGGATGGGAAGTCGGCCGAAGAGGTGATCATCTTCTTCGTCGAACGCGAAGGCGAGAAGATCCTGATGGCCCCCGTGGCCCAGGGATTCAACCTCGCGGGCTACCTCGTGCCCGGACTGGGCGTGGCGGCGGCCAGTCTGGCGCTCGCGGCGTATCTCTCGCGGCGTCGCGGTGCGGTGGCCGCGACGGCCGACGGCGGGGCCGGTGCGGTCCTCCCACCCCCCGATGCCGAGGCGATCGCCCGGCTCAAGCGCGCCCTCGATGACGTGGAGTCGTGATGATTGCCGAAGTCGTAGCTGCGGTGCTGGTCGGATTCGCCCTCTTCTGGCTGGTGGCGCAGCCACTCGTGGCGCCAGGGCTCGAGGCGGCGGTGGTGGACGAGCCGCCCGATCCGGAGGAGACGCCGCGCGGGCAGGCGCTGCTCGCGCTCAAGGAGATCGAGTTCGATCGCGCCACGGGCAAGCTCTCCGATGAGGATTACGCCGAGCTGACCGACCGCTATTCGCGCCGTGCGCTGGAATTGCTCGATGCCCCCGTCACCACCACGGCGCCCGATCCGGTCGAGGCACTGCTCAGCCGGCGCATCGTGTCGCACGGCAGCTTCTGCGGCGCCTGCGGCGCCCGCCAGCACGCTGGCGGACGCTTCTGCGGCAGCTGTGGTACCGCGCTGACGGCCTGAGCCGTCAGCGGCGGTACTCGGTGGTGAACCAGCCGAAGGTGCGGGTTCCCTCCGACTTCAACACCCAGTTGGCGCCACCCGGCGCGTAGCCTGCCACCGTGGTCTCGACGGCGTTGCCGATGAGATCGTCGCCGGTGGTGATGATGTTGCGGATCGCGCTGAAGAGGTTGAACGCCGACGGCGCGGCCCGAACCCCCCGAATCAGCCATGGCTCCACCTTGCCGCTGGTGACGTTGCGATAGGCGGCGTCCACGGCAGCAATGAGCTGGCCCACCCGATTGCCATCGAAGCGCGGAATGCAGGCGCCGTCGTCGTCCTCATAGGCCACGATGCGAATGGGCGCGCCCGGATGCGCCGCCTCGTACCGCTGACGCTCCCCTTCGGAGAGCAGCATCGCGGAGCCACGCCAGTCGGGACCGTTCTGGTCGTAGAAGAAGGGCCAGCCCGTCTTCTCGCCGGTGCAGCTGAGCTGTTCCGATTCGTCGGAGTCGCCCTTGCCGTACACATGGAATTCGTATTCGGGCGCGCCCTTGAGCCACCCCTCGAACGACTCCTCGAAGTGTGACGTGGTCAGGTACAGCCCAGCCGTTCCGCTGCTCGAATTGGCTGGCGTGCTCACCGAGCCGGCGCTGCCCTCGTCGTCGGGGCAGAGGTCCACGCAACTCGCGGCGAGGGCCGGTCGGCCGCGGGTGAAGTCGAGTTCCTGGGGGACCAGCGCGAGCACCGGGACCGACGGCGGCGACGCCGGATCAAGCAGCCGACGGTTGCCGGCGAGGTCGTAGGCCACGGGGATGTCGCCATCCTGCGCCGCCGTGGCCACCAGCAGATTGGCGTCGCCATTCCAGCCGACGCGATGGGCCTCGACCGGGAGATACACCTCGAGCGGGCGCGCCGCGTCGAGGTCGGCCACCAGGTCCGCGATGGAGGTGGCGCCACGACTCGCGAGCGACGCGAGCAACAGCCCCTGGTCGGCGCGGGCCAGCGCCTGGAACTGCAACTTGCCCTCGGGAGCGCGCGAGGCATCGAGGCGGCGCTTGAGCGCGGCGCGCGTCGCCGGGTCGCCGAGGGCCACGGCGAGACGCATGGTCAGGCGTTCGCGCGCATCGACCGGCGTGCTCGAGCCGACCTGCGGGCCGGGGGGCGGGGGCGATGCGGGTGGGGCGGACTCGTCGGGCGAACAGGCGGCGAGACCGAAGAGCAACAGGGCGGAGCGGAGGCAACGGGGAGACATCGAACCCTCCAGGGGCACAAGGACAATCCGCGACTCGGCGGAGTGCCGAATCGCGGAAGCCATGATTGCCGATGAAGGGCGAGGGCCGAGTCACCAAACGGTGCGGATCGGGACCGCGTCGTGCGACTACACCTCGAGGTGTCGCAGTCGCCGCGCGGCCAGCCGCAGCGGCAACCACCCGGCCAGCACGCAGAGCGCCGCCGCCGCCCCGAAGGCGAGCCAGCCCGTGGCGTCCATGCCGGCGGGGGCGCCCGCCTGGGCCGCCCGCAGGTGCTCCACCACGGGGAGTGCCTCCAGCGAGATCACCGCACCGAGCAGGGCCACCGCCAGCAGCATGAAGACCAGCCCGCCAAACGAGGTCGGAATCTGCGCCGCATTTTCGCTGTCATACTGGGGAAACAGCGTCCCGATGCCAAGCGCCAGTCCGCCGATGGCCAGCGTGTAGCAGACCACGGTGAGCAGCGAGACCAGCACCATGAAGTCGCTGGCGCGGAGCAGCTTGTTGGTCGAGTAGGTGAGGCCGACGGCCAGGAGCAGCAACGGCAGCACGCCCACCAGGTACTTGCTCCGCAGCATCGCGATCGGGTCGAGCGGCGACGACCGCAGCAGCCACATCTGGCGCCCTTCGAGCGACACGGCCGGAAAGATGAAGCGGGCGGCGATCGCGGCGATGACGAAGCCGGCGAGGCCCTGGTTGAGGAACGCGATCAGCGTGACCAGCAGCACCGGCACCTTCTCGCCGGTGAAGAGTGGCAGCGCCTGGATGTTGAAGAGGTACACCATCACCAGGACGCCGAGCAGGATCAGCTGGCTCCACTGGGTGGAATCACGGAAGAAGGTGCGCAGGTCCTTGAGGATGAACTCGCGCCGCATCGGCGGCATCCCCACGAGGAGTCGCCGCGCGACGCCATCCCAGCGGGTGCCGCGCACGAAGCTGTCGGCGCCCTCCTGCGCCCTGGCAAAGCCGCTCACGTAGAGACGACGGTGCAACGCCGCGCCCATCACCACGGCCGCACCCGCGGTGGTCCACAGCAGCGCGATCGGCAGCGGATCGGCCACGCGCGTCAGCCAGTTCATCAGCATCCCGCTCGCCCACTCGCTCGGCAGCAGCGGATGCGACGGCGTCCTCAGCACCGCGAGGAAGTCCACCAGGTTCTGGAATCCCTCGGGCCGCGCGAGCTGCTCGGGGCGGAGCATGCGCAGCATCACCACCAGCGCGCCCGCGGCGAGGATGGTGACCAGCCCGAGCAGGTCGCGCGTCCGTCGCGCGGGGAACACGTTCACCAGGATGAGCGTCACGGCCGAACCGATCACGCCGGGAATGATCAGCAACGGAATCAGTGCGCCCAGCGCCACGAAGGGGAAGAGCCATCCGCCGTCCCACGCGACGGCGTAGGCGGCCAGCAGCGGCAGCGCGAGCAGTGCCACCATCCACGACGAGTGGATCACCGTTTCGCCGAGCTTGGCGAGGTAGAAGCGGCCCCAGTCGAGCGGCGCGGCGACCAGCATGTCGAGGTCGCGCGCGAGGAAGAACGTGGACAGCGCCGACACGAGATTCGACAGCAACAGGATCGAGAGGAAGGCGAGGAACGCCATGCCGAGCAGCTTGCCCGCCAGCAGCTGGCCGATCTCCTCGACCTCCTTGAAGTACGTCACGGTGCGATAGGAAATGCCGAATGCGGCCGCCAGGAAGAGCAGCCCGGCCACCGTCAGCAGGATCCCCCGGCCGCGCGGCGCCCCCTCGGGGCGGTGCCGTGCGCGCGCCAGCGCACTCCGCCACTTCGGCGACGTGAGCGTGGCGAAGTCGGGCTGCCGCCCGGCGGCGTCAGGTGAGGAGGGCGTCAAGGTCGTGCTCGATGTGCTCGCCGGTCAGGCGGAGGAAGAGTTCCTCCATCCCGGCGCCGTCGGCCGAGGCGCTCCGGCGCAGCTCGTCCACCGTGCCGCAGGCCACGAGCTCGCCCTTGCTGATGATGCCGACGCGGTCGCACAGCCCTTCGATGATCTCCAGCGTGTGCGTGCTCATGAGCACCGTGCCGCCCAGCTCGGTGTAGCGACGGAAGAGTGTCTTGAGGAGCTTGGCGCTCTTCGGGTCGAGCCCGATCATCGGTTCGTCCACGACGATCACCTCGGGCTTGTGCACCAGGGCGCACGCGATGATCAGCTTCTGCCGCATGCCGTGGCTGTACGATTCGGTCAGCTCGTGCTTCCACGGCGTCAGCTCGAAGAGCTCCAGCAGTTCGTCCATCCGCTCCTCGACCACCGCGCCGTCCTGTCCGTAGAGCGCCGCCGTGAAGCGGAGGAACTCGGCGCCGGTGAGCTTGTCGTAGACGTAGGGACGGTCCGGGATGAAGCCGAGCCGTGCCTTGGCGCGCATCGGATGGCGGATGATGTCCTCGCCGCCCACCTCGATGGTGCCGCTGCTGGGGGCGAGGATGCCCGCAATCATCCGCATGGTGGTGGTCTTGCCGGCCCCGTTGGGGCCGAGCAGGCCGAAGAGCTCGCCGCGGCCGATGTCGAGGTCGATGCCGCGCACCGCCTCGAACTTGCCATACCGCTTCGTCACGTCGCGCAGGCGGATCATCGATTCTCCTCCGCACTGGGGAGTGCAGTGATGCGCAATTGAGCCACGCGCGGCAACAGCTGCCACGGGGCGGTCGGGCCGCTGCTGCCGAGCCGGATCAGGTCGGTGGCCGCCCGGGGCCGCCCGAAGGCCGGATCGACCGCGTTCCAGAGCCCCGTCGTCCGGACCTCGGCCCAGGCGTGGCTCTCGAAGCCGTCGCCAACCGGGCGGATGCCGATCGCGAGCCGCGCGGAGAGCCCGGCGGCGCGGGCCGCGGCCACGAAGAGCCGGGCCATCCCCTCGGCGCGGGCGCGCTGCCGGGTCAACGCCGCGCTGGCGCCCACGGGCGCGGTGAGCGCGGTGTCGAGCGTGACGCGCCGTGCCACTTCCCTGACCAGCGCGTCAATCAGTGCGGAGTCGTCGGTGCGCGAGGCCGGGATGTTGCGCCGGGCAGCGGTGACCAGGGCGATCACGCCCGGATCGGTCTCGTCGCTGAGTGGATCACGCGGCAACGAGTCGAGTCGATCGGCGCCGGGACTCCGCGATCCGCTGAGGACCACCAACGTGTCCCCGCGCAGCTCCTGTCGTCCCGAGGCGAGTGGCGCCATCAACTCGCGGTCGAGCGGCCGGCCATCGCGTCGCCCCAGGAGGTACCGGCGCTCTCTCCTGCCGGTGTCCGGTCGCGTCAGCACGGCGATCGGCGGGTAGTGCGACCGCAACGTGGCGGCGCGTTCCGCTCCGCGGTTGCGCAGCGCGCTGGATGCGAGGTCGAAGTCGGTGCGGACCCAGCGGAGCCCGAACGCCGTCTCGATTCCTACCACGCGACCGCGCGAATCGATCCACCACCGTTCGGCGGGACCGTCGCCGCGGAACAGCACGGCGCGCGCGCGCGCGGAATCGGTGTGCGCCACGAGGAGCGCGCCGGTGGCCGGATCAATCATCGTGCTGTCCGCAAAGACGGCCATCGAATCACGGCCCGCCTCGACGCGCAGCCGTCCCAGCACCCCCGGCGCCCCGAGGTAGCTGGCGACGGTGCGACCCCGCCCCTCCACCAGGCCGCCGGAGAGCGCGAGGCGGAAGGGAAGGATGGCGGTGGTGGTCGGCACCTGGGAGACCGCGGTCTCGGCGCCGCCATCTGGGGTGTCCCCCCCTCGAATCCGGAGACGGCCCTCCCGGACCGTGACGGTCCAGGAATCCTGCCAGTCGCCCCGGACGCTGCGGCTCTGGATGCTGTCGAGGAGAAGGGCCGCCGAGACCTTGGTCACCGTGGAGCGGGAGGCGCGAAGGACCATCGCATCCTGCGGGGTCTCGAGGGAGAAGTTCTCGAGGACCTGATAGCCGGGCGAGAGGGTATCGAGTGTGATACCGGCCTGTCCAACCTGCAACGCGCCGCTGTACAGGGCGAACCACGACGCCCCCGGCGCCAGGCGCAGCAAGGCTTCGGAGCTGAGGGTCGCCGATTCGGTCTGGGTCAGACGCCGGGTCCCGAGCCACGCCAGGGAGGCACCCCAGGCGACGAGAACGGCGATGGCGGCCCAGGCTCGGGGGGAGGGGCGGTAGAGGCGCATTTCACCTTTTGGAGCAAGGCCCGGGCCGACGCGCCGGGGGGTCCGCGTTGCTCCGCGTTCCCGGTCCACCCTATTGTTCGGGGCTATGGCAGAAGAGTTCCTCGTCGTTCGCGGCGCCCGTGAGCACAATCTCAAGAACGTCACCGTCCGCATTCCGCGGAATGCGCTGACGGTCATCACTGGCCTGTCCGGGGCGGGGAAGTCGTCGCTCGCCTTCGACACCATCTACGCCGAGGGGCAGCGGCGCTACGTCGAGTCGCTCTCGGCGTACGCGCGACAGTTCCTCGGGTTGATGGAAAAGCCCGACGTGGACGCGATCGAGGGACTCTCGCCGGCCATCTCCATCGAGCAGAAGACCACCGGGCAGAATCCGCGTTCCACGGTCGGGACCGTCACCGAAGTCTACGACTACATGCGACTGCTCTGGGCGCGTGCCGGCGTGCCGCACTGCCCGGTGGACGGCACCCCGATCACCCGCTCGTCGGCCGGTCAGATCGCGGACACCATCCTGACCTGGCCCGAGGGGACGCGCATCGAGGTGCTCGGCCCCATGGTGCGTGGCCGGAAGGGCGAGTTCCGCGACTTGATCGAGGACCTCGGCAAGCAGGGGTACGCCCGGGTGCGCGTGGATGGCGAGACGCACGATCTCAACGCGGTGCCGGCGCTGAACCGACGGCAGAACCACGACATCGCCGTCGTGGTGGACCGCCTGGTCGTGCGCGAGAGCGACCGCAGTCGGCTCGTCGATTCGATCGAGACGGCGTTGCGCGTCGCCGACGGCGTCGTCGAGATCGTCACGCACACGACGCGCCCCGCAGGCCAGGAGACGCGCCTCTTCAGCGAGCGCTTCGCCTGCCCGACGTGCGGCCTCTCGTTGCCGGAGCTCGAGCCGCGGCAGTTCTCCTTCAACTCGCCCTTCGGGGCCTGCGCGGAATGCCACGGCGTCGGCACTTCCCGCGTGCCCAACGCCGAGCTCGTCCTTGGCGACCCGAGCATCTCGATCCTCGAGGGTGTGGTGCTGCCGTGGGGCGAGCCGACCGGGTACCTGCGCAAGGTGGTCCTGCCCACGCTGGCGCGGGTGCACAAGTTCGATCTCAACACGCCATGGGGCGACCTCCCGGCCGCCGTCCGCAAGGTGCTGCTCGAGGGCGCACCCGGCAAGAAGATCACCTGGGTGGCCGACGGCGGGCGCAGCAAGGAGACCGAGGGCGAGTGGGAAGGGATCCTCGCCAATGTGGGACGGCGGTGGCGGGAGTCGTCGAGCGACTCGGTGCGCCACGACCTCGAGGGCTACATGGTCGAACGACCCTGCATCGTCTGCGCGGGGAAGCGCCTCAAGCCGGAATCCCTCTCGGTGCTGGTCGGTGGCGAGAGCATCGGCGACGTGGTGGCGCTGGCCGTCGACGCGGCGATCGCCTTCTTCGAGGGGATCCCGGTCGGGCGTGGCCGTGCGGGTGCGGTGGACCCCGACATTGCCGGCCCGATCCTCAAGGAAGTCGTCGAACGGCTGCGCTTCCTCGCCGATGTCGGCCTCGACTACCTCACGCTCGGGCGGTCGGCGGGGTCGCTCTCGGGTGGTGAGGCCCAGCGCATCCGACTCGCGACGCAGATCGGCTCGCGGCTCGTGGGCGTGCTCTACATCCTCGACGAGCCGAGCATCGGGCTGCACCAGCGCGACAATGAGCGGCTGCTCGACACGCTGCGCGGCCTGCGCGATCTCGGCAACACGGTGCTGGTGGTCGAACACGACGAGGACACCATTCGCGCGGCGGATCACGTGATCGACCTGGGCCCGCGCGCCGGCCGCTTCGGCGGCGAGGTGGTGGCCGAGGGCACGATCGACGAGATCCTGGCGCACCCCGATTCGCTGACGGCGCGCTACCTCCGCAACGAGCTGCGCATCCCGATTCCGGCGGTGCGCCGGCCACGCGAGGCAGGGCGCAGGCTGCGGATCACCAACGCCCGCGAGAACAACCTCCGCGGCCTCACGGTGGACATCCCGCTGGGCTGCTTCGTCTCGATCACCGGCGTCTCCGGCTCCGGCAAGTCCACGCTCGTCACCGACATCCTGTACCAGACGCTCGCGCGGCACTTCTACCGGGCCAAGGTGCTGCCGGGGGCGCACGACCGGATCGAGGGGCTCGACCTGATCGACAAGGTGATCGAGATCGACCAGTCGCCGATCGGTCGCACGCCGCGGTCGAACCCCGCCACCTACTCGGGGCTCTTCACGCCGATCCGCGAGCTGTTCACCCAGCTGCCCGAGGCGAAGATGCGCGGCTACGGGCCCGGTCGCTTCTCCTTCAACGTGAAGGGCGGACGCTGCGAGGCGTGCCAGGGCGATGGACTCGTCAAGATCGAGATGCACTTCCTCCCCGACGTCTACGTGCCGTGCGAGGTGTGCAAGGGGCGGCGCTACAACCGCGAGACGCTCGAGGTCCGCTACAAGGGGAAGAGCATCGCCGACGTGCTCGATCTCACGGTGGCGGATGCGATGGACTTCTTCTCGGCCCAGACGCGGATCGCCGAAAAGCTCTCGCTGCTCAACGACGTCGGGCTCGGCTACCTGCACCTTGGTCAGGCCGCGACCACGCTCTCGGGGGGGGAAGCGCAGCGCGTCAAGCTGGCCACCGAACTGGCCAAGCGGGACACCGGGCGGACACTCTACATTCTGGATGAGCCGACGACGGGGCTGCATTTCGAGGATGTGCGCCTCCTCCTCGAAGTCCTGCATCGCCTGGTGGACAAGGGCAACAGCGTCGTGGTGATCGAGCACAACCTCGACGTGATCAAGACCTCCGACTGGGTGGTGGATCTCGGCCCCGAAGGAGGCGTGCGCGGCGGCAACGTGGTGGCCGCCGGGACCCCCGAGGAGGTCGCGCTCGTTGCCGAGTCGCACACGGGGCGCTTCCTCGCACGCACGCTGGGCGTCTAGCACTGCGCAGCGAAACCCCGACCGGCAGGATGCCGTTCGGGACGCACACACTCCGATCCGTCGACTTCCCCCCCTGGAGCGACCGTGAGCGAACTGACGCTGGATGCCCTCCGCCCGCGCTTTGCGGCCCAGTATCTCCTCGAGCGAGAGCTGGGCCGAGGCGGCATGGGCGTCGTCTTCCTGGCGCGCGAGTTGTCGCTCGACCGGATGGTCGCGATCAAGCTGCTGCCGCCGGCACTGGCGACCGACCCCGCGATCCGCGAGCGCTTCCTGCGGGAGGCGCGCACGGCCGCCCAGCTTTCCCATCCCAACATCGTCCCGATCTATCGCGCCGACACCGCGGATGAGCTGGTGTATTTCGCGATGGGCTTCGTCGATGGCGAGACGCTGGCGGAGCGACTCCAGTCCCGCGGGCCGCTCCCGGCAGCGGAAGCGGTCCGCATCCTACGAGAGGTCGCGTGGGCCCTCGCCTACGCGCACGCCCGCGGCGTGGTGCATCGCGACGTCAAGCCGGAGAACATCATGCTGGAGCGCGGCAGCGGCCGCGTGACCGTCACCGATTTCGGCATTGCCCGCGACGTGCGGGCGTCCGCGTTGACGGCCGACGGGATGGTGATGGGGTCGGTCCACTACATGAGTCCGGAGCAGGTCGCGGGGAGCGACATCGATGGACGCAGCGATCTCTACGCGCTCGGGGTCGTCGCCTTTCAGCTGCTTTCCGGCAAGCTCCCGTTCGATGCCCCCCAGGCCTCGGCCGTCCTGCTGATGCAGGCGACGCGCGCGGCGCCCTCCCTTGTGAGCGTCGCGCCCGCCATCCCCGCACCGCTCGCGATGGTCGTGGATCGCTGCCTGCGGAAGGACCCGGCCGAACGCTATCCGACCGGTGAGGCCCTCGCCGACGCGCTGACCCAGGCCCTGCAGCAGGCGCAGAGCGGGCCGCAGGCCACCCCGGACAGCGTCCTGAGCGAGGAGGCGGCGAAGGCGGTGTGGTTGCGCGCCGCGCAATTGCAGGCCGACGCCGCGCGCCGCGTGCAGGACCGGACGGCGCAGGCCGAGTCGTTCGCCACCGGAGTGCAACCGTCGGCGCCGACGACGGGCTATCGCCGCACGGATGTGGAAGCGGCGGCAATCGAGGCCGGGATCGGGGCTGAATTCGTCCAGCTCGCGCTGGCGGAACTTCCCCAGGCGGACGAGGCGCGCCTCGCCTCGCTCGCTCCGGCCGACCAACGTCGCGAGCGGATCGCCACGTTCATCGTCGGCACCAGTGACCGTTCGATGCAGGTCACGCGCACCATTGACGGGACGCCCGTGCGCACCCTCGAAGCCATCGGTCGCATCTTCCCGGCCCACCCGTGGGACCTGACGTTTCGTGACACGGTCGGTGGACATCCGCTGGACGGCGGCGTGCTCACCTTCACCGTGCGCGAGATCTCGACCGGAGACTACGTGGGGACGACGGGCCTGGGCACCCTGCGCTACTACCTCTCGGTGATCGACGCCTACCAGCTCCGTGTGACGCTGCATCCGCTCGCCACCGACCCGCGCCGGTGCGAGGTGACCATCACGACCGACTTGCGCAGCGGCGTGAAGAAGAACGCCAAGCTCGGCTTCGGGCTGGGCCTCGGACTCGGTGGCGGTGGTGCCGCCGTCGGGGTCGCCCTGTCGGCCGCGAAAGGGGCGTTGCTGTTGGCAGCCCCGATTGGCCTCGCGGCGTTCGTCGCGGTCAGTGCCCTCATGGTGGGCACGTATCGGTGGACCTTTCGATGGGGCCTCAAGCGGGCACGCCTGGAGCTGGAGCACCTGCTCGATGCGCTGCAGGCGTCGCTTCGGTCGCAAGACGTCTTCGGGGCGCCGTCGCCCCTCCCGCTCCCGCCGCCGAAGGGCCCGGACGACGACGGGATGACGTCGGTGATCCTCTCCGCCTGATGTGGCGCTCGGGACCGGCTACATTTCAGGGGTACCTCTCACCGGAGGGTGTCATGGAGATCGAAGCGATTGTCGAGGTGCTCCGCTGGGCCAATGGTCAAGGCCTGCCGGTCCGCGTGGTTCTCGACGACAACCGCGAATTGCGCGGCGTCCCGACGAGCGTGGATCTGCACATCACCGCGCACGAGGTCTTCCTCCGACCGGAGCATCATGACGAGACCGAGATCGCCGTCTCGCTCGGCGACATTGCCCTGGCGGAGCTGATCTGAGCACCAACGTCTCGCTGCTCGACATCATCGGCCCGGTGATGGTCGGTCCGTCGTCGTCGCACACGGCCGGGGCGTGTCGCATCGGCCTCATCGCGCGCGCCCTGGTCGGTGGCACGCCCGACCACGCGCTGGTCGAGCTGCACGGCTCCTTCGCGCGCACTGGCGTGGGGCACGGAACCGATCGCGCCATTGCCGGCGGCCTGCTCGGCTACCAGCCGGATGACGAGCGCCTGCGTGAGTCGCTCGACGCCGCGGCGGCAGCCGGTTTGGCCATCGAGTTCAAGAACACCACGTTGCGAGGGGATCATCACCCCAACACGACGCGCATCCACGTGACCCGTGCGGGCCGGACCGCCGTGCTGACCGGGTCGTCCCTCGGTGCGGGCCGGATCATGGTGACCGCGATCGATGGCTTCCCCGTGGAAATCACCGGTGCCTACACCACGCTGGTGGCGGTGGCCAAGGATGTCCCGGGCATCGTGGCGAGTGTTGCCGGCGCGCTCGCCGACGACGCGGTGAATCTCGCCACCATGCGCGTGTCGCGGCGGCAGCGGGGCGGCGATGCGATTCACATCTACGAGCTCGACCACGCCCCGACCGACGAGGCGATGACCCGCATCCGCGCGATGCCCGTCATGAAGACCGTGCGCATCATCGAGCGGGTGTCCTGATGTACGACGTGCTGCTGGATGCGGTCGCTGCCGCGGAAGCGGAAGGGATCTCCCTCGGCGAATTGGCCCTGCGGACCGAAGCGGCCACCGGCATTCGCACGCGCGCCGAGGTCGAGGCCGGTCTCGCGCGCGCGCTGCACGTGATGCAGGGGGCCGTCGAGCGCGGGCTCAAGGGCGATCTGCATTCCGTGAGTGGGCTGGTCGGGGGCGACGCCCACCGCCTCGCCAACGCCCGGGGCCCTCTGGCCAACACCATCTTCACCGATGCCCTGGCTGCGGCGCTCGCCGTGCAGGAGGTCAACGCGGCGATGGGCGTGATTGTCGCCGCGCCGACCGCCGGGGGCGCCGGTGTCCTCCCCGGCACGCTGCTCGGCATCGCACGCCGGCACCCGGTCACCGAAGAGGCGATGGTGCGCGCGCTCGCCACGGCGGGTCTCATCGGCGCCGTGGTGGCAGTCCGGGCATCGCTCAGCGGCGCCGAGGGGGGCTGTCAGGCCGAGACCGGGGCAGCGGCGGGCATGGCGGCCGGTGCCGGCGTCGAGTTGCTGGGTGGCACGCCGCGCCAGGCGATGCATGCTGTCGCGCTCACCATGCAGGGCACCCTGGGACTCGTCTGTGACCCGCTCGGCGGCCTGGTCGAGGTCCCCTGCGTCTACCGCAACGCCACCGGAGCCGCGATGGCGCTCGCCGGGATCGAGATGGCGCTGGCCGGGGTCGAGTTCCCGATCCCGGTGGACGAGGTGATCGACACCATGGGGCAGATCGGCCGCGAGATGGACGTCCGATACCGGGAGACCGCCGGCGGCGGGTTGGCGGCCACGCCCACGGGGCGCCGGCTGGCCAAGGAGCGGTTGGTGCAGCTCAAGGGGAAGAAGGGCGCCGGCTCCTGATTTGACTTCGCTGTTTCCCGCTGAAACATTCCCCTCCGCCCCCCCGTACTGGGGGCGTTCCCTATTTTCGACGAGGCGGGTGCGTGGAAGACATCATCGCGATCCTGTGCATCTTTGGCGGCGGCACCCTGGTGCTGCTCTCCTTTTCGCCCGTCGGGAAGGCCTTCGCCGATCGCCTGCGTCACGGCCCGCAGCCGCTGCCGGCGATCGACCCGGACCCGGCGATCTACGACGAACTCGACCGGCTCCGCGGCGACGTGAATGAGCTGCACGACCGACTCGAGTTTGCCGAGCGACTCCTTGCCAAGGGCCCCGGGAGCAATTCCGGGATTGAGGGATGAGCATGCTGCAAGTCGGCGACGTGATTCCGCAGGTTCCGGCACCGACGCCGCCCCCGTTTCCGCCGGAGGGGCAGGTGATCATCGCGGGTGGCGGACCTCCGGACTGGATCGCACCCGTGGCGGTGCTGACACTCTTGATCATCATCGGCGGAATCCTGGTGTATCCGCTGATTCGTGCTTGGGCACGGCGCATCGAAGGGCGCGGCCAGGAGCCGGCCCTGCTCGAGGAGGTGCAGGAATTGCGCGATCGCGTGGCCGAACTGGAACAGTCGGTGTCGCGCATGCATGAGCTCGAGGATCGGGTGGATTTCGCGGAGCGCATGATGACGCAACAGGGTGAACGTGCCCGACTCGGAGACGGCGCATGAGCGGTCGTTTCTCGCGTGGCTTGGCCATGGTGCTGGTCCTGGGGCTCACCGGAATCGCCGCGCTCATGCTGGCGTTCATGATGAGTGAGGGGCGCCGGAACGGGTTCGAATTCGTGATCGCGGGCATGTTCGGCGGTGGGGCCCTGGGCTGGCTCCTGCTGCGTGGCCCCGTCGGCAAGGCGCTCGCCGACATGCTCGTGGGCGCGGGCGCCAGCGATCCGATGGTGGCTCAGCGCCTTGCCGACCTCGAGGCACGCCTCGCCGATGTCGAGCATCGCGGCCTGACCAGCGGCGAGGTGGACCAGGCCTACGCCCGGTTGGCCGAGATGGAAGAGCGGCTGGAGTTCACGGAACGGATGCTGGCCCAGCCGAGACTCGGGGAGGGACGCAATGGCTCGTGAGACCCGGGATGCGCGCGGCTCGTGGTGGGGGCCCTTGGCGCTCGGCGGGCTCGGGCTGACGGTCCTGTGGGTGCTGATGAGCATCACGTCCGAGCTCGGCCCCGTCGCGATCCCGATCTGGTTCGCGACCATCGCCGGAACGGTCTTCGTGCTGCGAGGCCCGCTGGGGCAGGCGATCGCCCGCCGGCTCAGTGGCGAGGTGGGGACCGACCACCTTCCGGCCGAACTGCCGGAAGAGCTCTACGCCGAGCTCGACGAGATGCGGGCGCGGCTGGCAGAGCTGGAGGAGCGGCAGGATTTTTCCGAGCGGCTACTGGCACGACGCGAGGAACCGCCGGCGGCAGGATGAGATGGCGACGGGGTGCTTGGCGGGTCTTTTGGACCCGCACTACGTTTCACGCAATGCCTGGCGTGTCCGGGCTGGAGGAGTCGCCAATGACGAGTCGCGAGGACGTGCAGGCCTACCTCGACCGATTGGACCTGCCGGTCGAGTCGGTGGCCGAGGACATGTGGCTGGTCCGCACGCCGGAAGATGCCGAGCTGATCGTGCACTACGCCCCGCCGGTGCTGGTGCTGCGGGTGCGCGTGATGCAGCTCCCGACCGACGCCGCGCGGGCGGGTGAGCTGTGCCGTCGGCTGCTGGAGTTCAACGCCCGGGAGCTGGTGCATGGCTCCTACGGAGTCGAGGGCGACCACGTGGTGTTGACCGATGCACTGTTGCTGTCTGATCTCGACTTCAGCGAGTTCGAGGCGAGCGTCGATTCGCTTGCCCTTGCCCTCGCGTCGCATGTGGGCGCCCTCGCGGCGTTCGGGGAGAGGTAATCGCCATGGGGATCTTCGACCGTTTCGCGACGATGCTGCGCTCCAACCTCAACGATCTCATCTCCCGGGCCGAAAACCCCGAGAAGATGCTGAACCAGTTGATCGTGGACATGCGCAGCCAGCTCGACAAGGCACGCCAGCAGGTGGCGCAGGCCATTGCCGACGAGAAGAAGCTCGAGGCCGATTCCATCGCCATGAAGAAGCAGGCGGAGGACTGGGAGCGCCGGGCCATGCTGGCCGTGCAGGAAGGGCGCGACGACCTCGCCAAGCAGGCGCTGATGCGCTACAACGAGGCGCTGCAGGGGGCGCAGCAGCTGCACGAGACCTGGGTCAAGAGCAAGCAGGAGACCGATTCGCTCAAGGGCTCGCTCCGCCAGCTCAACGAGAAGATCGAGGAAGCCAAGCGGAAGAAGAACATCCTCGTGGCGCGTGCGCGTCGCGCTGAGGCCCAGCAGCGGATCCAGGACACGCTCTCGGGCATGGGCGACAAGAGCGCCTTCGAGTCGTTCGAGCGGATGCAGGAGAAGATCGAGAACACCGAGCGCAAGGCGCTCGCTGCGGCCGAGTTGCAGGAGGAGTTCACCGGCGACAAGCTGGCCAAGGAGTTCGAACAGCTCGAGTACCACGGCTCGTCCGACCAGCAGTTGCTGGAGCTGAAGGCCAAGATGGGGATGCTCGCAGCCCCGAAGGCCGAGGCGCCCAAGCAGATCGGGCAGGGTGGCGAGACGATCATCACCGAGTCTGAGCAGTCGTGAGCGTCCCTCGCCACCTGATCCTCGCGGATGGTGACTTCGGTCCGCTGACGTCGAAGACGGCGAATTCCATCATCCGCTTCCAGCCCGATCGGGTGGTCGCGGTGCTCGACCGGCAGCACGCCGGCAAGACCTCGCAGGACATCCTCGGCGCGGGGGGCGACATCCCCGTCGTCGCCTCGATGCAGGAAGGCCTCGCTCTCGGCGCGAACTCGGTCCTGATCGGGATCGCGCCGGTGGGTGGCCAGTTGCCCGATGAGTGGCGCGCCTGGCTGCGGGAGGCCCTCGAAGGCGGCTGCAACATCGTGAGCGGATTGCACACCTTCCTCGGCGACGACCCGCTCCTCGCCGAGGCGGCGCGCATCCATGGTCGGCGCATCGAAGACCTGCGCCGACCCCCGACCAACCTGCCGGTCGCCTCGGGCCGGGCCAAGGTGACCGACGCGCTGCGGGTGCTCACGGTGGGCACCGACTGCAACGTGGGGAAGATGACCGCGCAGCTGCGGTTGGTGGATGGACTCAAGGCGCGCGGCCTGCGCACCAACTTCGTGGCTACCGGGCAGACTGGCATCATGATCGAGGGATGGGGCATCGCGGTCGATGCGGTGGTCGCCGACTTCATTGCCGGCGCCGCCGAACAGATCACGCTCCAGGGTGCCGTGGACGCCGACGTGGTGTTGGTGGAAGGGCAGGGCAGCATCAATCACCCCGGCTACTCGGGCGTGACGCTCGGCCTGCTGCATGGCTCCTGTCCCGACGCGATGCTCCTCTGTCACCAGGCGAGTCGCAAGTTCATCGGGGACTATCGGCCGGCAGCCTGGCTCGCGATGCCGCCGCTTGCCGAGTACGTGCGTCTCTATGAGACGATGGCCAACACGGTGCATCCCTCGCGCGTGATCGGCATCGCGCTGAACACCTACGACCTGAGCGATGACGAGGCGCAGCGCGCCTGCGAGGATGCGGCACGCGAGACCGGTTTGCCCTGCACCGATCCGGTGCGCTTCGACGCCACCCCCCTCCTCGACGCGATCGCCGGCTTCACGCGTCCCTGAACCCCACGGCCCGGTCGACCACCGACCGGGCGCCGGACTGGCGGGGCTCCCGCTCTCGCCGTACTCTCCCTCGACGCCTCGCGTCCCCCCCCACTCGTTCGCCCACCATCCGATCGCCCCACCACCACGTCCCCCGCACGGAGTGTCGTCATGCGTCGCTTGCCCTGGTTCGGTCCGCTGTTCGCGCTCGCCGTGGCGATCACTCCGCTGGTGGCCCAGGGCGGCGCGCCGGCGGCAGCACCGAGCGGACCGATCACCGCCATCCGCGCCGGGCGGCTGCTCGATCCGGAGAGCGGCACCATCACGCGCAATGCGGTGATTCTGGTGCAGGGCGGGCGCTTCACGGCCGTGGGTGCTGACGTGGCCGTCCCGAGCGGTACGAAGGTGATCGATCTCTCGACGCTCACGGTCATGCCGGGGCTGGTGGATGCGCACAACCATCTGGCGCTCACGTACAAGGAGAATCCGGAGCGCAACGACTACTACATCACCTACATCAAGGAATCGTCGGAGCTGCGGGCCATCCAGGCGGCGTCGAACGGGCTGCAGATGTTGAGCAGTGGATTCACCGTGGTGCGCGACCTCGGCAACAATGCCAACTACGCCGATGTCGCACTCCGCCAGGCGATCGAGGCGGGGTGGCTGCCGGGGCCGACGTTGATCACCTCCGGGCTCATCATCGGCGGACTGGGCGGGCAGTTCTCGCCCACCCCGTCCATGGCACTCGATCACAAGATCGTCTATCCGGAATATCTCGAAGCCGACACCCGCGACGAGATCATCAAGGCCGTGCGCCAGAACGCGCTCTTCGGCGCACGCGTGATCAAGATCTGCGTGGACTGCAAGCGCTGGGGTTACACCACCGAGGAGATTCAGCTCTTCATCAGCGAGGCGGCCAAGGCGGGGTTGAAGGTCGCCGGGCACGTGCAGACCGCAGCGGGGGCGCAGCGGGCGATCGACGCCGGGATCTGGTCGATCGAACACGCCTCGGCGCTGAATGACACGCTGCACAAGCAGATGGCGGCGAAGGGCATCTGGCGCGTGGGCACCGAGACGCCAATCACCCTGGTTGGGCACACGAGTGCCGCGGCGTATCAGCGCACCGTGGCCGGCCTCAAGAACGCCTTCGAGAACAAGGTGCTGCTCACCTACTCGACCGACTCGGACTATTACGTCGAGGGGAAGCTGCGGGGCGAGGTGGCGATCGAGTTCATCAAGAGCTGGCAGGATGCCGGCATTCCGAACGCCGTGGTGCTCAAGGCGATGACCATCCACGGCTACAAGGTCAGTGAACTGGAGACGCGTCGAGGCCCGATCAAGCCCGGCATGGCGGCGGACCTGATTGCGCTGTCGGAGAATCCGCTCGAGTCACTCGACGCCCTGCGGGACGTGCAGTTCGTGTTGAAGGACGGCCTGGTGTACAAGCAGGGGGGCGTGATCCTGGTCGGCGAGTTCCTGCACGGCGGGCCGCAGAATGTGCGGCGTGTTGCTGCTCCCGCTCCGGCGGCGGCCCCGGTCCCGGCACGCCGACCCGGTGGGCAATAGTCGGCAGCGGCTTATCCCATCGCCTCGAGTCGCGCGATCCGTTCGGCGACCGGTGGGTGGCTCGCCAGCAGATTCCCCAGCGCCCCGCGTATCCCCTCGACACGGCGCTCGGTCGGATCAACAATGCAGAGGTGACTGGCGGCGCGTCCGATGCGGTGGGTCGCGCCGCGCGACGCGCTGAGCACGGCCAGCGCGGAGGCGAGGGCACCCGGGTTCCGGGTGTACTGCGCAGCGGTGGCATCGGCGAGGAACTCGCGCCGCCGGGAGATGGCCATCGCCACCAGGCGAGAGACCAGGGGTGCCACCACCATCGTCGCGAGCCAGACCACGAGGAGCACCGCACCAGCCGATCCCCGGCCGCCACTGCGGCGTGCCACCACGCCGCCTGCAGCGCGGGTCGCCGCCTCGCTCGAAGCGCCCGAATGCCAGAGCAGTCGCCCCAGCCCGTCGCTCAGCAGGGCGATCGCCCCGACCATCGCCGCCACCAGGGTCATCAGGCGCGTGTCGTAGCGCGCGACATGGGCGAACTCATGGGCCACGACGGCCTGCAACTGATCACGATCGAGCACCTCGAGCAGCCCCTCGGTGACGGCGATCGAGGCCCGCTTCGGATCGCGCCCCGTCGCGAACGCATTCGGGTCGCGGTCGGGCACGATCCAGAGTGTCGGACGCGGCAAGCCACTCGCGATCGACATCTCGTCGACCACGTTGACGAGCCGCTGCTGCTCCGGCGTGACGGCGTTGATCAATTCCATCGCGCGCGTCGACCAGAGGATCTGCTTGTCGCCGTGGCGCCAGGCCGACCACGCCAGGCCGCTCGCGACGAGCGTCACGACGATGCCGATCACCGGAATGCCGTGCCGATATCCGAAGGCGCCGTCGGCCGTGCCCCGCATGAGGGCGAGGTCGCCGCCGAAGCCGACCCACGCGAAGAACGCCACGAAGGCCACGACGAGCCAGCTGGACTTGCGGCGGTTCTCCTCCTGCTGGGTGAAGAGATCGCGCCGGAATCGACCGCTGCCGACCGAGGGAATCAACGGAGGGAGATGTCTACCTTGGGTACGTCGCGTTCGCCTGAGTCGGTGATCTCCCAGAGTTCGACGATCGAGGCCTTGGCCAGCCCCGCCACCAGGGCGGTGGGGAACTGCTGCTGGGTGACGTTGTAGGTCGTGGCGACGTCGTTGTAGTGCTGGCGAGCGAAGGCGATGCGATTTTCAGTCGAGGCCAACTCCTCCTGCAACTGCTGCACGCCGGCCAGGCTCTTCAGCTCCGGGTAGGCCTCCGCGACGGCGAAGAGCCGACCGATCGCCTGCGTCAGCTCCCCCTCAGCCTGGGCGACCTGGTGGACGCCGGTCGCTCCGAGGGCGCGCGTGCGGGCCCCGATCACGGCTTCGAGCGTCTCCCGCTCGAATTGCAGCGCGCCCTTCACGGTGTCCACAAGGTTGGGCACGAGATCGTGGCGACGCTTGAGCTGCACGTCGATCTGCTTCCACCCGTTCTGCACCTGCCCCTTGAGCGCGATCAAGCGGTTGAACGCCGTGATCACCCAGAAGAGGAAGGCGGCGATCGCGCCGAAGAAAATCATC
>Ga0138256_10001662_pt1 | contig 23959 bp, 13 predicted proteins | sample KNB2016incub_MG_FD_105486 | JGI IMG/M metagenome (GOLD analysis project Ga0138256, IMG submission 105486) | Active sludge microbial communities from wastewater in Klosterneuburg, Austria - KNB2014incub_MG | ecosystem: Engineered > WWTP > Activated sludge > Unclassified | place: Austria... | reverse complement strand
GCCAGCCTCAGATAAACCCCCGAGACCTCGTATCAACGGGACGCGAAGCCGATCTATTTGATCTGATGGCTCGAAACGGATACGTGCCCGATGAACAGGTATTCGAAGATTTTTGCGAAAGCCTGAAATCCGGTCGTGCGTGGCTGATATCGGGTACGAGAGGCAGCGGAAAGACTGCTTTTCCGGAAGCGTTGGCTGCTGCCTGTAATCTTTCCATGTGCGTGGTGGCCGGACGGGATGGTTTGAAACAAGAAGAGATCCTTTATGACTGGGACGGCGAAGAGCAGGAAGTTTGGATGAGAGAACATCTGGCTCTTGCCAAACAGCTACCTGTTGAAGAGCAGGCCGGGTTTCTCGACGACGCCCGACGATCTAAATGGCAGCGAAGGTTTCTGATACTTGGTGAGGTTGGTATGGCTTATGACCTTGCGGCAGCGGCGGCATCAACTACCCCAAGAAAGCCACCTCCGGTATTGATCCTTGATGAAAGTGATAAGTTTGGAGCGAGCATTGAAGACTCCCTTCTTATGCCACTCGAACGTGGACTCATCTACATTCCCCGATACGAAGGCGGAACCATCGGTGTTTCCGATTGGCAGTCCAGACCTATAGTTATCACGACCTCAAACGATCTTCGACATAAACTCAGTTCACCGTTCATTTCGAGGCATATTTACAGCCGTTTCTCGAGCCCGTCGTTGGAGAAAGAACTTGAGATCTTATCCACAAGAAATACGCGGGCGACGTCGGTTCAGTTGGCTCTCACCACAAAGCTCATTGATGCCGTTCGCGGCATCGCGGGTTTGGAGGACCACCCGAGCGTGCGTGAATCGATCGACATAGTCACTGCATTCGAACGGGATTCTATCGAATCGCTGAGCCCGAAAAGCCTCGTGCGGTATTTTTGCTATTTCGTCAAAACAGGTTCATCCCGAGAACTGCTCACCATTCAACTCGACTATCTGCTGGCGATGACTAACTCTTTCCACCCGGATATCGATTCGTGGCTTGCCTCGCGGGATTTGAATTGGAAGCTTCGGTGGTCGCAGCTCTCAGGGTCTTCAATATGAATAAATCAGAAAGCAAATTAGGTCTCTACTCGAGGATCAGACAAAGGTTCGGAGCGACCAGACGATCGATCGATTTGACGCGTCACGTCGGTGTTCTGGTAGTCCTTTGCTTCGTCGGAATATACGGAATTTTTAGAATCGTTTCGCCTCAGAACGAAGTGGCCCAAGTCAGATTCATCGAAACGCGTGTAAGTGAATCTGACAAGGATTTGTCGGCAGCGGGGCCGAATGTCACTAATCCCTTTTCGGGCTGGGAGTATGACAACGCTTCAAGACTGAGAGAAGCCTCCGCAATGGGAATGGCGATCTCGTTGTCCGTGTTGTCCTTGAATACTCGAACCGGAAAACTTCCAAGCAGTGTCGCAGAAATTGCCAGACATCTCAGTCGGTCAAACCTGCTGCCGCCGGGGATTCAATACAATAATCAGAACTTTGTTTCGGAACAGAGCATATTTCAAATCGCCTATCGGAGCGAACCTCTTTCCTTTGAAGTTTTGGCTATTCCACGGTCAGATCACGGCTCGCAGTTGCTTTTCCGATTTCCGCTTCCGCCAAGCGAACCAAACACAGTTCTTTACTTTGAAGCGCTTCGCGATAAACGATTTCCGGGCGCTCTATCGAGTACAGAACAACTCACTGCCTCAGGGTGGAAAATTCGGCACTGGCGTGGAGACGCTCTTATGCTCAACTCAGCGGCTATCGATGAGCTAAGAGAGCAAAGTGCGTCTCTTGTTAACGCACGTTAAATAATCAGATATGTTTTCTCGCGAATGGATTGAGAAATTTGATGCTTCCTATGGAATACCTCGGAAAGCAAATGAGCAGTACCTGCCGTCTTATCAGGCATTCTGGCAATGGTCGGCGGACATTGGAATGTGTCTGTTCTTCGTAACATTGGGGCTACTTGGGTCATTGCTCTGCCTGTATGCCGGAATTCTACTGAATGTCTATGGTTTGATCACCTTAGTCTTTTGGGCGATGGCACTGATTTGTATCGCAGGTTCGTTTGTTGATGCGTACTCGTTAATGTGGGCCTACCGTATTCGCCGAATGAGTACCGCTCACGGTTCTGCAAGGTGGGCGAAGGCCTCCGACTTGATCCGCTGTGGTCTGATGAACCCGATAAAAGGACTGCCGTTACCCGCAAATGCACTTCCTCTCGCAAAAGCATTCCGAGGTCGCGATGTGTTTCTTCCTGCAAAGCAATGGCTTCGACACTTTGTCATGTACGGACCAACGGGCTCAGGCAAATCTAAAACCTTCTTCATGTCGATGATTCGGGCGATCTTGAACAAGTCATCGTGTCTGGTTTACGACCCCAAGGGCGAGCTTTTCGCCCAAACGGCAAACTCAGCCAAAACGATCTATCGTTTAGACCTCAATGACCCGACAAAAAGCGATCGATGGAACTTCATCCCCAAATGTAGAAACGATCCGGCTTTTGCATGTCAGATTGCCGGAATGATGATCGGGATCGAGGGCCGCCGCCGCACGAACGCCGACCCGTTCTGGGGCGATGCCGAACAGATAGCTTTGACCGCGATCCTATTGCATATTGCAGAGCTTTATGGTGAGAAAGCGATCCCCGCATTTGCAGCAGACTTTCTTCTATTCCTTAGCGGTGAAAGCGATGAGGCCTTCAACGAAGCGATGATGAATTCGCCTAGCCGCTACGCAAAGCAGGCTTACCTGGCTTTTCGTCAGGCACCGGTGCAGACCCGTGGCTCGATTCTGATCGGTCTATACAACAAACTCCGCCCATTCACTCTGGCTCCCGCTCGGATGGTGACAACGGGTCCTGCCCAAGATGAAACTGAACGGGGTTGCCGTTTGATAAATTTTTCAGATCTTCGCAAACCCGGAACTGCGGTTTACCTCGTTGTCTCTGAAGGTGCCGCTGATGTCTACAAAGAGCTGATAGCAACGTTCATCGGTCAGGCCGTTATGGAAATGAGGCTCGATGGAGTTAACGAACCGAAGTTTCCTTGTTTCGTTCTAATCGACGAGGCCTACCAGTTAAACGTTTCCGAAGTGAAGCGAATCTCAGGAATTGGTCGCGGTCGCGGGGTTGGATTAGGTCTCGGCTATCAGGACCTTCCTCAAATGTATGATCAATACGGACGTGAGCAGGCGAATGCAATTCTTGGAACCATAATGACCAAGATCTTTCTTCCCGGCCTCGACGATGTGACCGCCGAATACGCTTCAAAACAACTCGGCGACACAACCATCTTTTCGAAGACATTTCAGGACTACCCGGGCAAAAAACAGGACAACACAAGATATGCCGAGCAAAAACGCGCTCTAATGCTGCCGAATGAAATTCGACAGACTGCGGCCCACTCCGAAGTTCTTATAATAAGCGACACTGCACCGCCAATTCGTGCAGCTTACCCGCCTTTTGCGATCTCTAATGAAATCTGTCCAGCTCCAAAGAAAGGGCATCCGAAAGAAGTTCATCTCGGCGATATCGACGCGCAATTCTCGCTTTCAGGTGATGTTGGGAAAGCTAAAGTGGAAGGTCCAGAAAGGACTTCGTTAAAAGAAATAATCTCATCTGGTGTCGATAGAGTTTTAACCCGGGAAAGGATTGCTGAGTTAGTAGAAACGGCAGACACTGAAACCGATGGCGGTTCCGGATTCGATTCTGAAACCGGCGAGTCGGTGGATCTAATTGAAAATGCTCTGCATCGGCTTCCCGAGGAAGTACGATTCATGACGACTGCCGCACCGGTTAGTCAACTTTCGCAGATCTAATACGATGTTGAATAGACTCAAGATATCAATGATTCTGGTGCCGCTAGCATTAATGATGGTAGTGGGCGTATATATATACTCTCTTTGGTCCGAGGACCGAGAGAGGAGGGCAGAGATCCCATTTGACGCAACTGAACCCATGAAAAGGGATCTTCTCAAGTTTCACCAGAAGCGGGGATCGTTTCCGGAAAACCTTAAAGACCTTGAAGGAATTATTTGGGAGAAGAAAGAACGAAATTACGTGTCGAATGGCCGTTCGATGGTACACAGGAATTACTTCTACCTGTATTCAAAAATAAATCCCCATCGATTCACCTTGTGGGCCGTACCCGTTGGCAAAGTGCGTGACGAAGCATCCACAATCTTTCTAGTTGGAGATCCCAGTTCGGACAGAACGTGGAAGGGGCCAGCATTGCCAATTCTTGATATTGAGAGCCTGTCACCTTCCCCTTCGCCGAAGAACCTAATTGTGCTGGGTCTTTTCGAGCAACCGAATACACGACTCGAGTCGAAATCAAAGTGAGGACATCAGGGCTGGATCGCCCCAAGACTCTTGCTATGATAAAGAGACCTGTGAGGAAACCGCACTTTCGGTCAATGCTGATTGTCACTTGTTTCGGGGGGACCGGCTTAGGGAATGTTTGCGGAACGGCGGAAACATTGAAATATCTGCCACCAAAGTTGTTTAATTCTAGCGAGGTTAGAGCTAATTCATCGACCTTTCCCTCGAAAGCCAAAAAACGAGATTCCCAACTGATGCCTCCAAATCTGACATCGGTCGGCGTGCCACAACGACGTCTTTAGCCCAGCCCCGTTTATACATACTTGGCTAAAGAGAAAAATAATAATCCCGCATTTTTTGGGACATCAACTTACGACGGAGATCTAGGAACTCAGGATAGTCATCAGCCTGCATATTCATAATTTCCTGCGGAATACAATTAGCTTTAAGGTTGTCCAAAAGGTCGTCGTTGGTCCCGATTCCGCTAACCAGCCCGTTGCCGTCTGCGATCTGGCTACTGACTAAGTCGAAGTATTCTTTGGGAGATTTGTTGCCGACTTTAATGTTTATTTCTGACTGCATATAAACGTAATTAGCAATTTGGTTGTATCGCCCCCTTTCCATTCCCAGCTTCTTTAAGTAGTCCTTCGGAAACAAATGATGGATATCCCCGCGTAAGGAAACAAGGTCGCTCACTAAGACATGTTGAGATAGAAAGCCCTTATCGTTTCCTTTGACCTGAGAAGCTAAGAACACATTAAAATAAGGGCTACTGGCTACCGAACTGTCCAGGCTTCTTGGCAATGCTGCATTCCAGAAAGCGTCCGACAACTCTCCGTCTTCTTTTTCCTTCATGTATTCTTCGAAGGACCTTTCGGCAATTTGTTTAATGTCGTAGTCAATAAATGACTCAGGAGATCCTGAATATCGCCCAGTCAAAATTGAATAGACAAACCAGCGTGGAACATATTGGCCAAGTGCGACAGAGGAGACTCCCAAATCCTTTAGCTTTAGATACAGAATGTACGCGAAGTTCAGGGAGTTTTGCGATCGGATCAGGGCTGATGAGATAAAACCGGCCGACTTGATTATCATCAAGAATCGTTTGAAATTCGTTTCATTGATGAAATTATGCACTCCGGTCTTTAGTTTGGCGAATGACTCCTCGGCTATCCCCTCTTCGAAACTCCGTGTTTCAAAGTTTCGACCTGACAATAGGCTCACAAGATCCGATAAACGCCCTCGGTTAAATTGTGATGTAAAGGCGACCCGAATCAAGTCCGTATAAACGGGATCATATAAATCTTCATTTTCGGTTTTCAGCCACTGCATTTTCGGAAAAAAATCCGACGCCGCAAAGGCTTTATCATTGTCAACAATGTGCTTGAAAAACTCCGGTGCGATCGATAAATGACAAAAATAGTCGATGGCTTTTCTTAACTCGTTGCCATTATAAGTGGTGTTTGTTGCGATCTTACTCATCGCAAAATCAGCTTGGCTTAAGACCACACCCTTTGAGTTGATTCGAATGAATATCTCTGTAACCGTTTCGATATCTAAGTCGTGGGCCAGCTCGATGATACCGATCTGCTTATTCGTAATGTTAATAAGGTTTGTAAACGCTTTCTCTATTTGATCCTCATCAACTCCAGGATTCGCTTCACGATAGACTCGGACGATTTTAACTATCCCGGAACTTCCGTTTATCGCTTCTGAAATATCGTGCAGCCAAGCTTTATCTTTCAGAATAGCCGGATTTTGAACTTCAAATCTCTCTGTTATTGGGTTGAACGCAATCTTTATTTTTATCCGCTTATAGGTTTTATCAATGACATACTCACCGAGAATCGCCGCAGTCAACGCGGTTACTCGCTGTTGTCCATCGATCAAGATCTTCTTTCCCTCGCTCATACTGCCGTCTTTTAGGCGAACGTTCGGATTTCGCCAAGCAATTACATACCCAACCGGGTACCCTTGATAGAGACTATCCATCAAGTCGCGAACTTTTGAACTATCCCAAACGAATGGCCGCTGGATCTCGGGTATAGCCACTTCCCCAGACTTGACCCAGGCGAGGATAGTCTCAATTGATTGTTGGTTTACGGAGTATTTCTGCATAGCGAAAGTTAGGAATCGTTAGTGTAGTTCGATTGTTATAAGCTAGCGGTGTGCGGGACCACTTATCGGTATCCAGTTCAGATAGACAGGAAGCCCGCGAACCATAGCACCATCTATTACCTTGAAGATCCGCACGTCCATTTAGACCATAGAATAAGTTTAATGCGACCGAAATCCGTTATTACTTGGGTGATTCAATTGTTGTGATATCAGGAGTAGAACCCGAGAATATATCTGCGAGAAAATCCTTTGACAAGTCATCTTCCATCGGCATTGGAGCGAGAAAATCTGATGCTAGCGCCAGACGCCGCTTCAAAAGCAAATCAAGCTTTTCGTCAAACGTTACCAAAAGACTCTTCTTATCCTTAGCGATAAGATAATAGACATGAACGTCCCGTTCTTGCCCAATTCGGTATACTCGGTCAGTTGCCTGAGCCTCCTTCGCAGGATTCCACCATCTCCCGTAATGAAATACGTGGTTGGCCTCGGTCAGGGTGAGCCCCATTCCGGCTACTTCCGGCGATAATATCAAGACATCAAATCCTCGACCATTCTTAAATTTGTCGAGTATTTCTCGTCGTGTTTTTTCCGCTCCAACTTGACCGTTTCCTGCCTCACGACGATTGCTTCGTTTGGTCGAACCATTGACAATATTCACCCTCAAACCAAATCGATGATTAAGTACCGAAACAAGGATCTGCTGCATATCAAGGCTTCGAGCGAAGATTAAAGCTTTTTCGCCCTTCACTTTTATTGACTTAAGAGTTTCAATTAGAACACGAATTTTGTCGCATTCTTCGATTGCTTGTTCAGGCGGCCGTGGGAAGTACTGTGGCACCAGTGCCGGATGTTGGTAAACCCGCAGGAAATCACTTATCAACGAAAAGGGATGGTTACCCTGCCCCCCGATCGATGCCCTTTTCAAAAGTTCAAGGTGATACTCGCGTTGCACATCAGTCAGCTCACATTCAAGTCTGTGAGTAGTTTTGCTAGGCAGGTCCGGCAAATTCAACTTATCCCGTCGCAAAATGTAAGCGTTGTTGCGGCCAAAGTGCAGCTTCTCCTTTAGCTCGGCAATGGCATCTTTTGTTTCGTCGAGTGCCTCAAGCGGTCGCTCAAATCTCTCGGAAAAGCTCCTCGCACTTCCCAGCAGCTTGCCGGGCTGAAGGAAATCAAAAATGTTCCATATATCTGATAATTTTGTCTCCACCGGAGTTCCCGTACATGCAACACGAAAACGTGGCGACATGCTCTTAAGTGCGTGTGATACCTTTGTGTTGGGAGTCTTATACTCCTGAGCCTCATCAGTAACGATAATAGACCAACGATCACGCATTTTTGCGAATGAATGCTGGTAATTTACGATGGTCTCGTAGTTTGTCAGAACAACCCGATATTGGCACAGGCGATCGAGGTCGAGAGTTGCTTCTCCGAGTTTCGTTTCACGCCCCGCTTCCTTCTTGAGGTTCTTCAGTTCGGAACCTCGAAGCGTTAACCAGGGTGTAAAAATCGCCCCGTCCCCGGAAAAGAACTTCTTCATATCTTCGATCCACGTCTCATTTTCAATCAGAATAACTGGAGCAACTATGAGTATCGGTTTCCACGGTGCTTTTTCCGGTGTCAGGGTATCCGAGATCACATCGTTCCTTTCGATCAACCAAGCCAGGAAAACCAGCAATTGCAGTGTCTTCCCGAGCCCCATGTCATCAGCAAGAAGGCATCCTTGTCGGCCGAGGCGAAAATTATGTTGAAGCCATGCAATGCCCGTTTTTTGATGATCCTTGAGGACGACATTTTCCTTAAGCACTTTTGGCAATTCAAGCAATACCTCGGTTGCTGAATCTTCTGGATTCTCCTGAAACTCCACCTCCTCTTCATTGGTAAAAATAAGCAGGAATTTGCCAGCCGGATCCGACTGGTTCGAGCGACCGCTCCGCTTTGGCAGGGTCTTTTCATTCAGCTCTCGAATGGCTTCGGAGAAATTGTGGTCAATAGCAATTGATTTGCCACAATATTCAATGTTTCCTTTACCCGACCTGTAAGCTTCGCTAACCTGATCAGAAAAATCTCGTATTTCATTCGTGGATTTGAATTCGATCACCTGTTCGGAGCCATCCGCATACCGGCATCTTAGTCCCGCATTAAATTTCAGCGGACTTCCACCATCTTCACGGTTTACGTCGTCAAATATTCCAGTAACACTCTTTTGAACAAAAGGCTGTACAACAAATGGGAAATCACCAATTCCCCGCACACGTGGACCAAAATCTTCGAGACTCACACTCCGGTTAACGCCATCAAATATTGCTTGGGGATCTCGCAAGGTCTGCGTTCGCTCAATCCCGCCAAGATGCCTGACGTTTTGCATTCGCGACAGAACCTCGCGTTGCTCGTCATTAAGCACTACTGAGACCTTTTCCCCTGACTCATCGTCGAAACTGTATGTTTGGTGGATGGTTCCGCTTCGTTTTACGACAGCCTGAAAATTAACATTTGCAATGCCCTCGATCTTTGGGGCGAACGAAATTCGATCGCCTTCCTCCTCAATAAGTTCGACGCCGATCTGAGATGGAATGATGACTTTTCGAGTCGCCGTAAACTTATCGGTTGCGACCGAACCCTCTGCGGCTAATTCCTTTATCTCAGCAAATTTAATAAACGCCTCACCACCGACCTTTTCGCTCGCCGGGGCATCATTGAATTCGCGGATGGAACTAACCATCTCATAGTTCGTTTTATCGAGGAGGTAGATCTCCCCGTCATGCCTTAACAGGCAGCCACGCACTTCGGGATCGGTCCGTTGCGAGTCTAGATAAAAATTGCAAATGTATCGGCTACTCTGAAATCCAAGGGAGCCTTGCAATTTGATCTCAATATCAAAAGGCGATGGCTTAAAAAGCTCCGAAAATGCATCTATTTCGTGCTCGGGTAAACTAGCAAGCTGCGAATATTCCAACCGAATATCGGAACCGGTCAAGCTCGCCAAATCCAATTCGATCAGCTGTTGAACAAGCACTGGCAGCATTCGCCCCAATCGTGACGTTGACTTGTCCGTGGCCGGAGAGTCGTCATCGAGCAAATGCTTACCACCGCAGATCCATAGTGCGTCATCTGATGCCGTGATTTCGATGCCCTCAAGTGGCCTAGAGATTTCCCATTCATCCATAATTGAACCTTTAGCTAGGCCGCACGCCGTAATTGGCGAGAACATTTTGGAACCTCCACTGCCAGTCCCCTCTATGAGTTAGTCTTTCTTCTGCATGATGAGGTTTTTTTAACCCATCATCGTCATATGCCTGATTTGTGTATATGTCATTAAAGAACAAATTCCCTATCAACTCGCCGTAAACGTAGCAGGCACCCACACCGTTAAATTCAATTACCAATATTGACCCAAAATCCAGCATGAACGCACTCTGTTGACCCCTAGTTTCGCCAAAATGCAACATTCTATTTGCCTCGCGGCGGAGCACACCTTGAAGTCGAAGTCTGTCGTTTCTGCTTAGTAAGGGCCTGGACTGCTTAAGCGATGGAATGTAACGTAGCCAAAATTCCTTTCTTCCATGGCGGTCATCATGCTCCGTCATTACCTGATCAAAGAAAAATACGATGTCTGCTCGTGAAAGCAGCTGGCGAAGTCGAACTTGAGCCTCATCCGAAACGCCCACCCAGTTTTTAGAATTCGAAGGTAATCTCGGATCACCAAGTCGGGAATCACCCAAAATATGTTCGATTACGATCTCTTGGAAAGCCTCATCGGTCCTAAAATTTTCCAACAATACGGTTTTGCTTATCCGATGTTTGTAGTCAGACAGGTCGGCATTCTTCCACTCAAGAACATTGGCCACAAAATAACTAATAAGTGATTTGTCAAAAGTTTTTCGCCCGAATAAGTCGAGGCACATGGACGCTGTCGTAGAAACAATTGCGGAGGTAAAATCCGTCTGTTCGTTTATTCCCCACTCCCTCGTAAATGCCGCAATCGGCGTCAGCTGGGCTAGGAATTTGTTAGCCGCTTTGCTTGGGGCTTGGGGGCTCAATACGATATCCATGTTGCCCTGCCATTTCGTTATTAGCCTATTCCGCCCAGCATAGTTCCGGACAATGTTACGGAGGATCTTGAGCTCATTTTTTTCATCGCCACCCGCCGACCAGTTTAGGTGCCTAGTGTAAACCAGTCCTTGCAATGAGTGGGCACTTAGACTCTCCTTCAGGCGGTTAATATATGAGAGAAACTGGACATCCGATCCAATGGAAGGCTCCCAACATAAGAAGCGTCGGACACGAGCGGGAATATCGTTAATTTTTTTGTTAAGAAAGTCTTGCCAATACTCCAAATACTCTTCGGGGCAAAAAACTTTCCGAGCCACATTGACCGCACTCATCCGCTCGACAAGTTCGGTCAGTTTTGGAAACGTTACATTCTCAAAATGGATCGCCTGCCGTTCAGATTTGTGCTTAAAGTGACTATCCGTAAAATGCAAAAGTTGTAGAGCGTCTTTTAATCCCATCTAATCCCGTGGATCCTCGCTTTGGCCAATTGAGTCAAGAGTCTTACTTACAACTTTTTGTTCAAGTGATCGGACGCGAATCTTAAATACGACCCTTCGACTACGGGCAAGATTCTCGGTGCCACCTTCATTTAGCATCGGTTCAACACTGCCGCGGCCCGTAGCGGATACTAGATCAAGAAAGCACCTTCGACTAGAGCTGCTACTGGTTGTTTCAGCGGCCTTGAGAATCTGCAGGCTGGAGCCAACTACCGCCATGGAACGAGCTTGGCTAAGCGGCAAATTCGTTTCGTCGCTGCCGGTGCTGTCGGTGTGTCCTTCGACAACTATTGAGTTCATGTCCGGACGAAATTCATCTGAACAAACAGTATCTGCTAGTTTGGGCGTAACACGATTCAGAAAGATAACTCCCGGAGGCGGAATTTCCGACTTATTCACTGCGAAATTCAAAAGTCCCTCCGGCACCACGAGTATCAGGCCGAGCGGGTCTTTGGGGTCATTTGTAAGATCAAACCCTTGCTCCTTGTATTCGACTAATTCCTTGCTCAGCTTCTCTTGTAATTTAAGAAGGATGTCATTGCGGGTTTGTTCACCTTCCTGTTGCACATTGTTCAAGGATGCGACGAGCAGGAGAATAAATATAATCGCCAGCGAAGTCATCAAGTCCGTCATCGAACTCGAAAGACCGCTGTTACCGTTATCTGCGGCCATTCTTAAGGTCTCCTTCCAAGCGGGCTAATGATTCGCTTAGGTCCTGCATCACTTCATCCAACTCTGAAACTGAGGCTCCTAACTTCTCCGTTGCATTTGTAAAGTGACCATCTGAGACTTCGATTAGCTTATTGAAGCCCTTTTCGCATACTTGCTGATAGTTTTCCAAATTAGTCCCTATTTGCTCCAGCAAGGCACCGGCGCTATTCTCAACCGATCCAAATGTCGCTTTATACTGGTTCATGTTGCCTGCAATCGCTTCCCACACCTCCTCTTGTCGTTGGTGGGCGTTGCCGAGTTCCTTGAGCTGATCCGCGGTGAACGCCGAGATTTTAAGTAGGTTTTGTTGGGTCTCCGCCGTTCGGTCAGCCGCTGACGATATTGAATTGACGGCTGAATTGATTTGCTGAACCGAAGTTTGTGAATTAAGTGAAATTTTCAGCAAGCCTTCTAGCGATTGATTGAACTTCACGATCGTGTCGTCGAGAAGCTCACGGGTTTTGACGACGCGATCGAACTGGGATTGATGAGCCTCCATTAATTGCGTGAGTTTTGAGGCACTCTCAACTGACCACTCTTGAGCTCTTTCAATCACTTTACCGGCCGCTCCGACAGCCTGTTCTGAATTTGCTTGAACAACTTCACCCATCTTCTCGCCAAGATCATTAACTTTTTCCGATAGATCTATCATTAGGCTGCCGATTGTTTCGCCTAAACTATTCAATTGATTTTGATTTAGTGTGATCTGCTCCTTCGTTGTTGATCTAGCAAGTTCGATCATCTCCTGCATTGAATTTTGGGAAGACGAGAATTGAGCATTCATGCTATCGAGAATACCGGTGGTATTCGCAAGTGATTCCGCTACTGCGGCAAACTGCTGCTGAGTGCTGCCGGACAACGAGTCGTTGAACTTTCCGCCCATTTCGCTGATGGATCCTGTCAACGAAGTCTGGAGATTAGTTAGCAATTCCTTAATTGAATCGGTGATAGTGTCGCTTCTATTTGCCTCTACCGCTCTTAAAAATTCGTTCATTTCCTCGATCGACTTGATCATTCGATTGAGGGTCGGCGTCATACTCTCGTCAAAAGTCTGCTGGAGCATCGGAGCAAGACTTGTATTGAAGTCTTGAATACATACCGTTTGATTTTCAACGTGTTGCTGTAAACGGCTCGTACTCTCAATAATTGTGTGAAGACCGGATCGCGTATCGGCGTGCATATTGGCCAGAACATGGACCGGCGAAAGCTGCGGAACTGCCTGGTCGATTAGCGAAGCTAAACGCAGTTGCCCCTTTTCCATGTGGTGAAACCTGTTCTTCTCAAAAAAGATAAATACGGTTGCGCATAGCAAAGCTACTACCGAGGTTATGAATTTGCCAGATAGGCCTTGAATCAGGAGTTCGAGACCCTGCACCCGATTATCAACTAGACGAACGTCAAGAAGGGCGACAAGAATGGCTAGAAATGTTGTCAATAGACCAATTCCGGTGATTATCCCGGACAATGAATGGTAAAAATCTCGGTTGAGTGTCTCGGTGACGAGTTTTCTTTCAGAAAAAGAGTCCTCCGCGTTTCTCGTGGACCAGTAGCGGTCCTCTCCCCCGGGTGCCTTTTGAATCAAGAAATGTGAACTAAAGTCGTTCCACGCCGCACGTAGGCCGGATACTGCATCACCATTAAATGCAGCATCGATTTGCTGATATTCAGCGAGGGTCAATCCTGAGCGGATTGCTCCATTACTGACAGCCGGTTTCCTTAGCGGTTCGATTTCCTTAGACGCTTCCTTGAAAAACTTGGATTGACGCCTCAGTTCCCATGCAAGCCGAATCAGGTTGATCACTGTGAAGATAATCAGCGATCCCGCAACGATCCATGCAAATGCGGGTGCGTCGATACCTAAGAATGACCATTTTAGTTTGAGATATTCCAACATATTTAGTTAAGGATGTATCTAGGGTTCGACCAAACTGGCAGACAAAAGGCTATAAAAAAATAAGCTCTAATCGAACACGAAATCTACTTATCTATTACCCGTTTAATATGTCTATTGGATCCTCGGGCAATTCACTGTCGTCGTCATATGCTTGCGAACCGATCAGCCTTAGTTCATTAGCCTGAAAATCGCGGCTTACCGTTTCGATCGGTTCGAGGTTCGCAATATCGACCGAGGCTCCTCCGATCGCTTGGAGGTCCTTAAAGCGTCGAGCACTAGTCAAAACGCGGCTTTCAACTGAGCCAACCATTGAGTTGTAGTTTTTGACTGTCTTATCCAATGAGTCACCAACTTTGATAATGTACTCAGACATTTTGCTAAGTCGTTCATATAGTTGCTTGCCAAGTTCTGCAACCTGCTTCACTTCCAGCGTGACAGCTTCCTGTCGCCATCCGTAGGCCGCCGCCTTTAGTAGAGCAATAAGCGTTGATGGTGTTGCAATAATCACGTTGTTGACAGCCGAGTATTCGATCAAGCCGGAGTCGTGCTCTAAAGCAGCACTGTAAATGGCTTCGCTAGGCAAAAAAAGCAAAACGAATTCGGGTGAAGGATCGAAATTTACAAAATAAGACTTTTTGCTAAGTTGCCCTACGTGATTTCGTAAACTTTTTGCATGACGTTCAAAATGGTGTTTTCTTATCGCATCATCGGTCGAATCGTGGGCTTCGAGGAAAGCATCCATGGGAGCTTTTGCATCTATTACTATCGTTCGTTTCGCCGGTAGATTGATTATCATGTCAGGCTGTTGCCTGCCGTCAATGGTTGTCACGTTGAACTGCTCACTGAAATCACAGTATTTGTTCATGCCTGCCAGTTCAACGACCCGACGAAGTTGAATCTCACCCCATCTGCCTCGGGTTTTCGTGTTACGCAGGACATTCACTAAATGCGCGGTAGTATCGCTCAGCTTTTGCTGAGAATTGGTCATGTTAACGATCTGTTCGCGCATAGTAGCAAAGGTATTCAGCCTTTCACGCTCAAGTTCGGTAATATGTAAATCAACTTTGGAAATAGTCTGCTGAACTGGCACAACAATTTCCGCGATCTTATCTTGTCGTTGTTGAAGGTCCAACTGGGCACTCTCTTGAAATCTCTTAAATACCTCTTCAGCGTGATTCACAAACGACTGATTATTAGCATCAAGTGCACGTTTTGAAATTGCAGTGAAGGCATCAGTCATTTTCTGCTGAGCATCGCTAAAAACTGCAAGTTTTTCCGCCGAATTTTTGATCTCGTTACTTAATTTTTCCTCAAGTGTCACTTTGTCGCTATTTAGGTTAAAGAGAGCTAAGTTCAACTCAGCAAGCTTAGCTTCTCTTTGCGCGTTTACACCCTTTTGCTCTTCCAACGCCGCCCTCGAGTTCTCAAGTTCAGACTGAAGTCGGCTTCGGTCGACCTCAAACTCAAGCTTTTGGGCTACGGAAATATCATTAGCGTCTGTGTTTTTACGATAAAAAAGGATGGTTAGCGCTGCACCAACGATGGCCCCGCAAATTAAACCGATGACTAAAAACACGATAATGTTTTGAGATTCCATTACTTTTTACGTCCCATTGTGGCTCTCATTATCCGCAGTGCATTGGGTGTCGCACCTAATTGCTCACTGAAATGTAGTGAACATTAATCAATTTACGTTCACTTTCGGCATTCCCAATGGACTCACGTTTTGAAATAAAAAATGCCCTTCGCCCAGAACTAGGGATTTTCTCACAAAGACACGAGTTCTAGGCTCTACTTCACTGTTGGAAGTGAGAAGTCACATCATAATATTTGCCGTCGCCGTCTGGTTGCTTCCGCCTAGACATTCCTAGGACGTCCGTTTCAAGGCCGGATATCTTGCTCGTCGCGAGAGCTCCGAAGAACGATTTTTCCGGTGAAGTATACCGCTTCCTAAACGTCAGACCCACCGTGACCAAATCGATACCATTTCGTTGGTTGCCAGGCGGTTCGATGTTACTAGCACTGGTAATCTCAATTATATGGTGCTAACCTCAGAATAATCAATTAGTTAATAGAATTTCCTATGCCGAGATATCTCACGAAATCTAAGTTTAAGCTAGCGCTTGAATGCCCCACAAAGCTTTTCTATACGGGTAAATCTGCCTACGTTAATCAGAGTGTAGAGGATACATTTCTCGCCGCTCTTGCGGACGGCGGATTCCAGGTTGGTGCATTAGCAAGATGTTACTTTCCCGAAGGAATCCGTATTGAGACGCCCAATGACGGAGTAGCCATTGAGTTGACCGACGATTACCTCAAGGCCGATCAAACAACATTATTCGAGGCCGGTTTCCGTCACGGAACACTCCTTATAAGGACGGATATTGTTATCAAAACCGGCAATGTCATAAACCTTTATGAGGTGAAGGCAAAATCGTGCGACTTTGACGACGAAGCAGCGATGCTGAATAAGGATGGAACAATTAGTTCCAAATGGAAGGAATATATTGAGGACGTCGCATTTCAAAAACACGTCATCCAGCTTGCGTATCCGGATTTTGAGGTCCGTGCCCACTTGATGCTAACTGACAAAACGGCCCATTGTGGAACGGATGGTTTGAATCAAAAGTTCCGGTTGGTTAGAGACGAAAACGGTCATAGGAAAATCGAAGTATCTGCGGAAATAACTGAAGACGATCTGGCCGTCCGGTTGCTTCGATCGATTAACGTTGATGGTTGTTGCGACAAGGTATTCGAGGGCGAAGTTGGTGGCTTAACATTCGAGGGTGCGGTTAACGCCTATGCCGATCATTATGATCGCGACGTAAAGCTCTTGACCGACCCGCATCCGGGCTGCAAGGATTGTGAATTTACTCACGCAGCGGGAGCGGCTACAGATGAGCCGAGAAGCGGCTATCGTGAATGTTGGGGTGAAAGCCTGGGTTGGAATGATGAGGACTTTGACTTATCTAACTCATTTGACGTCTGGTATGGCGATAAGAAACGCATCGTAAAGGAACGAAAGTTCAAGATGTCGGAACTGGACGAGGCATTTATCAAGCCGAAAACCGATGGCAAAGCTGGGTTGTCGCGGTCGGAGCGACAGTGGCTTCAGGTTTCAAAGGCTCAAAATCGTGATTCCGCTATTTGGCTGGATCGAGACAACCTGCAAATGGAGATTGATTCCTGGTCATTTCCCCTTCATTTTATTGACTTTGAAGGCTCGAAACCCGTAATTCCTTTTTTGCGTGGACGACGACCTTACGAAGACATTGCTTTTCAGTTTTCTCATCACACGGTGGATGAAAATGGCGTTGTCTCGCATGTTGGTGAATACCTAAACGCAACTCCGGGAGCATTTCCTAATTATGATTTCGTTCGTGCGTTGAAAGCAGAGCTTTTGAACGACGAGGGAACGATCTTTAGATACCACAGTTATGAGAATACGATGCTTTGCGCCATTTATTCTCAGATGATGGCCGAACCTCCCGGAGTGATTCCTGACCGCGATGAGCTTTGCGAATTTATCCAGTTGATCACCCAACCCACTGGAAAGCTTGACGGCGAATGGGTAAGCGGTCGTCGTAACATGGTGGATCTACATCAAATGGTCACTCGCTACTACTATGACCCAGCGACAAATGGTTCGATCTCGATCAAATATGTCCTTCCCGCAACCCTAAACTCTTCGAATGTTCTAAGAGAAAAGTATTCCCAACCTATCTATGGTTCGGAGCACGGTATCCAGAGCAGGAACTTCGCAGATCAAATTTGGGTTGTGGATGATGGGAATGGGAAATTCCGTGATCCATACAAATTACTTCCGCCCCTATTTACCGACGAGTCTGCAGAAGATTACGCTGCTATCATGGCAATGGATAAGATCAACGACGGTGGAGCCGCCATGACCGCATATTGTAAGTTACAGTTCGAGGACATTCCCCCGGAAGCCCGTGCAGCGGTGGAGTCGGCGCTTCTCAAATACTGCGAGCTCGATACCCTCGCGATGGTGATGATCTACGAAGCCTGGAGGGATGCGATCTAACGTCCAGGCTTACAGATCTAATCTCGCAGGTAAAGGCCAATAACTCGGAACTTGGCAAAGAATTGGAACGAGAGTTTAAAACGCTCTCGTCCCGGCTCTCGTTCGGGCTAAACTTTGAGCGGCATCGGCCCGAGAGTGTTGAACTTCCGGGAAGACCTGTAAAGAAGGGTGATAAGGTGCGCATCCTGCCGCCGCGAGGCACGACTCATAAAGGAGATCAAAGACTCTGGAAAGTGACAGGTTTTCAGAAGATCGACGGTAAACGTACGGCGCGGATCGAAGTTAAGCACAAAGACGGTGCGGAAGTACAGAACGTTCCGACGGAAGACCTCGTTGTGGTTGCCGAGTTTCGCGATTACATCTATCCCGGCTTGGTAAGTACCGGCAAAGTGACGCGCGGCGGCGACAAGCCTTTTCATACCGTTATCAACGCCGAAAACTACCACGCCCTCGAAGCTCTGACCTACACCCATCGAGGAAAGATCGACGCAATCTACATCGACCCGCCATACAACACCGGAGCGAAAGACTGGAAATACAACAATGATTACGTCGAAGGCGAAGACATCTACCGCCACTCAAAATGGCTCCGCCGTCTGCTCGTTGCCCGCGAACTGCTCAACCCGTCCGATTCGGTTCTGATCGTAACGATTGATGAGAAAGAGTATCTGCGATTAGGATTGTTATTGGAGCAGGTGTTCCCAGATAGTCGGATAACAATGGTGTCCGCAGTCATTAATCGAAGTGGGGTTGTTCGGGCGGGCGATTTCACACGAATCAACGAGTATGTATTTCTGGTAGTACTTGGAGATTGTAAGGTAATTGCACAGCGAAGCGGTGATGTTGAATCTGTCCGATGGGCTAGTTTGCGCAGGTTTGAGGATTCGTCACGGAGGCATGGGCCGCAACCTCGGCCCGACCAGTTCTACCCGATCTATGTGCGAAAATCGGACATGCGAATTGATTCGGTTGGTGACTCAATCGGGTATGACGTATCTAGAGAGTCTGTTCCTGATCGTCCCGGATGCTTAACCCTGTGGCCGTTGAAGCCCAACGGTACCGAAATGATTTGGGGGCTCACCCCTGCGACAACGAGAAAACGTCTCGCTCAAGGATTTGTAAAAGTTTCGCACAGCAAGGGCGGAAAAAATCCGACGTTGTACTACCTCACCAGCGGCCAACTAGCGGAGATTGATCGCGGTGAGTTGATTATAACTGGCCGTGATATGAATGGCGTAGCTCAGGTCGAATTTCGTCGAGGGAAAGCAACGTACCCCTCTACACAGTGGGATAACGATAGTCACCAGTCAAAATCCGGCGGAGCCGCAATGCTCGCGGAGCTTATTCCAGGTCGACGCTTTCCGTTCCCCAAATCCCTTTTTGCCGTTGAAGATGCTCTACGCTTCTTCGTTTTGGACAAACCTGCGGCGGTAATTCTCGACTTCTTCTCCGGCTCCGGCACGACCGCTCATGCGGTGATGCGGCTGAATAAGCAGGACGGTGGGCGGCGGCAGTGTATTAGTGTGACGAATAACGAGGTTGCGGCGGACGAACAGAAGAGGCTTCGCGAACAGGGCCTGCGGCCGGGAGACACTGAGTGGGATAAGTGGGGCATTTGCGACTACATCACAAAACCCCGCATTGCGGCGGCAATCACTGGCAAAACACCCGAAGGCGTCCCGATCAACGGCGATTACAAATTCACCGACGAATTCCCGATGGCTGACGGCTTTGAGGAAAACGCCGAGTTCTTTACGCTGACATACGAAACGCCGGTCGCGATCAGCCATAATCACGCTTTTTCGCGAATAGCCTCGCTATTGTGGATGCGTGCCGGAAGCTCCGGCAGACGCATCGAGCAGATTCCCGAAAAGGGATGGGACGCAGCAGACACCTACGGCCTGCTTACCGATCTGGACCAGGCCGCCACATTTGGTGAGGCGGTCAATGATAAAGACTCTATTCAAATCGCTTTTATTGTGACAGACGACGACCGTCGCTTTGAATCCATAGCCCGTCGGCTGCCAAAGTCGGTTGAGCCAGTCAGACTTTACGAGTCGTACCTGTCTAACTTTCGTTTTTCGTTGGGACAATAGTAGATGAAATTCACACTCAAAGATTATCAGAGCGAGGCCGTCAAAGACGTCCTGACCAACCTCAAGAAGGCCCGGAAACGTTGGCACGAAGATAGCGATAAACATGCATTTTCTTTGACGGCAACTACCGGTGCGGGTAAAACCGTGATGGCCGCAGCAGTTTTCGAGGCGTTGTTCTTTGGTGATGACGATTACGACTTTGAGCCTGACCGTGGTGCGGTGGTGATCTGGTTTAGCGACGATCCATCTCTAAATGAGCAATCGCGATACCGACTGATGGAAGCATCGGACAAACTGACGATCACTCATCTAAAAAATGTCGATACGACATTTTCACGAGAGAAATTTGATCCGGGCAAGATCTACTTTCTCAACACGCAGAAATTATCCAAGAACAGCCTATTGGTACGCGGCGGCGAAACAGACGAATCAGACGATGATCAACCGCATCAGCCGAGCCTCATGCCCGATCTCCGTTCCCATACAATTTGGGACACCATCCAAAACACCATCGAAGACCCCGATCTGACTTTGTACATTATTCTCGATGAAGCACATCGCGGAATGAAGGAAAGCGGCAACTCTGGCAGCAACGGCAAAACAACCATTGTCAGACAGTTGATCAATGGAAAAGGCGTTGTTCCGGGAATTCCAGTCGTTTGGGGAATTTCTGCAACAGTAGAGCGGTTTAACCAAGCGATCTCCGGAATGCATGGCCGTTCGACGCTACCGAACGTTGTGGTGGATTCAAAAAAGGTTCAAGAGTCCGGCCTTTTGAAAGACACAATAAACCTCGACGTGCCAAATGAAACCGGAGATTTCTCGACTGTCTTGCTACGTCGCGGTACCGACAAATTACGGGAAATTTCGGAGGCGTGGATCGAATACGGTAAGCAGCAGAGTGATGCCGATACCGTGCATCCGCTCATGGTCTTTCAAGTGCCGAATTCGCCCGATCACAATGAAATTGGCACTTGGCTAAAAACGATATTCGATACGTGGCCCGACCTGCCAACCGATTCGATCGCTAACGTATTCGGCGAGCATAAAACCGAGAGCTTTGGCGGCTACAGTGCACCTTATCTCGCTCCCGAACGAATTCAAGAATCGGATTGGGTTCGAATCCTCGTCGCAAAGGACGCGATCAGTACGGGTTGGGATTGCCCACGGGCTGAAGTGATGGTCTCGTTTCGAGCCGCATCCGACAAGACTCACATAACTCAGCTCTTGGGCCGAATGGTGCGTTCACCGCTCGCCCGACGTATTCCCGGCAACGAACGGTTGAACGCCGTGGATTGTCTTTTACCGCATTTCAACAAAACCACTGTGCAGGCGGTTGTAAATGCCTTGATGTCCGGCGGTGATTCTGGAGAAGAATTGCCGGGCCGAAGGGTTTTGATCAATCCGCATGAAATGAAACCGAACCCGGCGATAGACGAGGCAGTATGGGAAAAACTGCTTTCGTTGCCGTCACAATCCTTACCGAAACGACATGCTCGCCCGATAAAACGCCTTACTTCTCTAGCGCACGAACTAGCATCCGACGGTCTTTTGGCCGATGCCGGAAAAATTGCTCATGGCCAAATGCACAAGGCTCTGGACGCGGCGAGAGTTAAGTATCAGGATGAGATCGCCACCGCGCGGGCATCCGTCTTAACCGTTGAAGGGCAAACCGTGAGGACAGATGTCGGAACGAAGGCGATGTCATTCGATGACTTTATAGAAGTTGCGGATTATACGGTTATCGAGGATGCCTACAGACGAGCTGGCCGAGTGATCTCTGCCGATCTGACAAGAACCTATAGCGAGAAGATCGCCGCCGATAGTGGCGAAGATGATGACCTGGACGATGCCTTGATCGAGGCTCACACGGTCGTTGCAGCAATCGGTCTCGTTCCGGATATAAAGGACGATCTGGACAGCGAGGCGGAAAAGCTCGCGAATCGGTGGTTGAGCGAATATCGTATCGGCATCAAGAACCTCAGTGACGAACGGCAGGATGTCTATCGCGAAATACGTGAGATGAGTTCGCAGCCGCTTGACGTTGATTTGGCACGTCCAAGGTCGTCGCTTCAACCATCTGTCATCCGCGAGGCGAACGGTGAGGAGTTGCTATTGCCTCGATATGAACGGCACTTACTTTGCGATGGAGACGGTTTGTATCCGAACGATTTGAATGATTGGGAGGACGCAATCCTACGCACCGAATTAGTTCGGCCCGATAATGTGGCTTGGTATCGAAATCCCGATCGACCCAGTCAGGATTCGCTAGGAATAACCTATGACGATGACAATCAAACAAAAATCCTCCGCCCTGATTTTATTTTCTTTGCAATGGACAAGGCTGGAAATATCGTTGCTGACATAGTAGATCCGCACGGACATCATCTTGCGGATGCTCTTCCGAAGTTGAAGGGACTTGCTCGTTATGCAGAGGTTAACGCATCTGTTTTTCGGCGGATCGATGCAGTGGCTTTATCGAACGGTGTCTATAAACTTTTGGACTTGAAAGAGGTAAGAGTTAGGGCAGCGGTTCATTCAGCGAGCAGCGCAAAGGTACTTTATGATTCTGCGGTGGCTGAGGAATATTTGATCAATTTGAAATCCGATTAGAAAACGAGTCAAGAAGAGTAATCTCCAGATCCCTTTCAATTAATTGAATCATCTCGTCTGTTCCGGCCAAATGTCGCGGCGCTTGCCACTTTGATCTAAATCGTGCGACCTTTTCGCACTTGCGTAGGTTCCCTCGTGTTGCAACTCTCTAGTGTTCCGGCCCTGCACTATTTCGCTCAGCTCCTGAGACAACTGTTTGGTGACTGGGCTAGTTGAAGTATTTACTTTTTCACCGAAATATTGCTCAAGGATCAAAGAAGCTCGATCCTTCACTAGCTTTGGATCGGCGTTGGAAAGCGACAATGTCAGGAGTTCTGCTTTCATCGCGTCTTGCAGTTCTGTAACTGTAACCTCTTGTCGCACGGCACGTTGTTCCGAGAGCTTTTTAATCGTCGACTCTATATGCCCCTTCTGCTCTGTTGCCCGCTGGTAGACAAAATCCCTTTCCGCGGGTGGCAACTTTCGGTAAAGGTCGCTGTGATCGAAGCTGTTTTTGTATCGAAGTTCCTCGTTCGGGGTTTTGAGACTTTGAAGGTAGTGTTTTGTTGCTGACAACGACTCGTCAAGGTACTTTCTTTCCATTCGAGATTCCAGACTTGCGATCAATCGTTTGGCCTCTGGGCTCGGAACTATCTCTCCACGTAATAATGCTTCGGTCTTTCTTCGCGCGGCCGAACCATTGCCTGCGTAATTGAGCTTTGTTGCGATCATTTCCGACGTGTAGTGCCGGGGAGATTGTTCGGTAAATAACATCTGCAACTCTTTAGGCGTTAGAGCGGTTGCTATTTCTGCATTCCGATGTTGGCCACGGGGCTCTTCCGAAATCCCGACAGCGGCATTCTCGATTCGTATTTTTGATGATATTGCGATCACCTCATCGCGTGATTTACAGCGGTCCAACATCTGGGCGTAGTCTCGATAGCGCTCGTTGAAATGACGAAGTCTCGTTTCAGGTTGTTTGAGTTGGTGTTCAAGATACGCAGAAGCGAACCGGAGATCGTCGTAATTCAGTTCCCTTCCTTTCATACCATTCTCAATTGCCTTATCAGATTTCGCCCTAAACAGCTTCAGGATTGAGGCTGGTGGTATTCCGTTTTCAAGAGCTTCATCCAGTGCGGGAAATTTAACCTCAGACCAGTGTTTCAGTTCGTCGGCCGACATTTCATAAGCGAGAAGAGTCAGATGCGTGCTTTCGAGCTCAATTCGCTCAAACCCAAGAGTTGCCTGAACGTGTTCAAGATCCCGTTCGGATAGCAGATGTTCAGCGGATTCAGCTATTTCTTCAACCGGTTCACCTAAAAAATATTCTGTGTTCTGGAAGTTCGATTCGACAAACTGCTCGTATTGGATCGAACGGTCCGCTGGTTCCAATCTTTCCATCTCGTCGGCGACCTTCGCGATTTCTGCTAGAGTCCTGTTGAACCGTTCGGCCGTTGATTCAGATTTCCCCTCTTCTCTAACCTCATTCAACAGTTCCTGTTTACCATCTAACGTGTCATAGATCCAACGAAAGACCTTCGCCTCGGTTTATCGATCAGCATTACTTCCCGCGATGGTCTTTCCAAATACCAAGATTTTGTGAGTGGCATCTCGTGCTTTATCT
>Ga0138256_10001661_pt1 | contig 23961 bp, 18 predicted proteins | sample KNB2016incub_MG_FD_105486 | JGI IMG/M metagenome (GOLD analysis project Ga0138256, IMG submission 105486) | Active sludge microbial communities from wastewater in Klosterneuburg, Austria - KNB2014incub_MG | ecosystem: Engineered > WWTP > Activated sludge > Unclassified | place: Austria... | reverse complement strand
TTGCGGCCGTAGTTCCAGCCGGAACCGTCGGCGAACACCACGCCACCGGCTTCCTGCAGGTGGCCGTCGGGATACACCAGTCGTGCCCCGACCAACCCGACGTGCGCGTGTTGCTCGAACGAGTCCAGCAGCGCCTCCAGCCAGCCGGGTTGCGGCACGGTGTCGTTGTTGAGGAACACCAGGAACTCGCCGCGCGCCAGCGTCGCACCGTCGTTGCAGGCGCTGATGAAGCCGCCGTTGGATTCCCGCGCGACGATGCGGATGCCGTCGATTTCCGACAGCTTCGCCAGGCTGTCGTCCGGCGAGGCATCGTCGACCACGATGACTTCGAACGCGGTTCGCGGCGGATGCGCCGCCAGCGTGCGCAGGCAGGCCAGGGTATGCGCGAAATGACCATGTACCGGAATCACCAGGCTGGCCCGCGGTGCATCCGAGGTCGGCAACGCGAACGCCGCGAACGGCGCGGCTTCCGGCGCATACAGCGGCTGCGTCGGCACCACGCTGCGCCGGAACTGCAACTTCAACCGCTGCCAGCTGGCCGCCAGTCCGCGCGTGCGCAGGCTGGCCCAGCCGCGCCGCCCCAGGCCCGCTGCGCGCGCGATCCAGAAACGCGCCTCGGCGAGGATGGACATGCGGTGGAACTCCGGCGGTTGAATTCTGGCTGACGAAGGGGGCAACGGCCTACCGCGCAGTGCGCAAACCCTGCGCTAGACTCGCCTGATCCGTTCCCGGCATTGTCGCATCCTGCGAAACCGCCGCCAGCCAGACCGCCCATGCCGCGCATCGAAGACGAAGACGACGACCTGCAAGACGACGACGCGCAGGATGGCGACGAGGCTGGCACCGACTGGCGATCGCGCCTGCTGACCTGGGGCCTGGCCGCCGCCGCGCTGCTGCTGGGCTTCCTGATCCCGTACATGCTGTACCTGAACCACCAGGTCGGCGAGCGCTTCGGCAAGTTGCGCTGGCAGGTGCCGACCCGGGTGTACGCGCGGCCGCTGACCCTGCGCACCGGCCTTGCGATGGATGCGCAGACCCTGAAGACCGAGCTGGATGCCGCCTCCTACCATGGCGGCGACGGCAAGCGCGCCGGCACCTATGCGCGCAACGGCGGGCGTTGGCGAATTGCCAGCCGCGGCTTCGACGACGTCGATGGGCGCATCGCCCCGACCCAGCTGGAGGTGACCCTGTCCGGCGGTGAAGTGGTGTCGATCCGCGATGTCGGCAGCCGCAAGACGCTGCGCAGCACGCGGCTCGACCCGGCGCGGATCGCCACCCTGTACGGCCAGCAGCAGGAAGAACGCCGGCTGGTGCGCATCGAAGAAGTGCCGGAACTGCTGGTCACCGGCCTGCAGGCGGTGGAGGACAAGGACTTCAACCACCACATGGGCGTGGACCTCGGCGGCATGCTGCGCGCGGTATTCGTCAACGTGAAGTCCGGCGGCGATACTCGCCAGGGCGCGAGCACCCTGACCCAGCAGCTGGCGCGCAGCGGCCTGCTCGGGATCGGCAAGGAACAGACCTACACCCGCAAGTTCAAGGAAATCCTGTTCGCCCTGCTGCTGGAGGCGCGCTACGACAAGCGCACCATCCTCGAAGCCTATTTCAACCAGGTCGATCTCGGCCAGCGCGGCGCGCAGGCGATCCGCGGCGTCTCGGCGGCGTCGGAGTTCTGGTTCGGCCGGGAGTTGCAGGACCTGTCGACCGAACAGATCGCGCTGATGATCGGGTTGGTCAAGGGGCCGTCCTGGTACAACCCGCGGCGCAATCCGGAACGCGCCATCGAGCGCCGCAACTTCGTGCTGGAGAAGATGCGCGAGAGCGAGTTGATCGACGATCGGGAGTACCAGCGCGCGCTCAAGGCACCGCTGGGCGTGACCGAAAACGCCGGTAATGTCGCTGCCAATCGCTTCCCGGCGTATGTGGACCTGGTGCGCAAGCAACTGGCGCGCGACTACCCGGCCAATTCGATTTCCGGTGCCGGCCTGAGCGTGATGAGCGGCATGTCGCCATCGGCGCAGGGTTATGCCGAAGGCGCGGTGACGCGCACGCTGAAGGCGATCGGCAGCAAGGGGCGGCCACCATTGCAGGCCGGGCTGGTGATGACCGATGTGCACAACGGCGACGTGCTTGCCGTGGTCGGCAGCCGCAACGTGACCGAGCAGGGCTTCAATCGCGCGGTCGATGCCAGGCGTCCGGTCGGCTCGCTGCTCAAGCCCTTCGTCTACCTGCTGGCGCTGGCGCAGCCGGACAAGTGGTCGCTGGCCAGCACGGTCAGCGATGCACCGGTGACGGTCAGCCTGGGCCGCGGCCGCGACTGGAAGCCCGGCAATTCCGACGGCCGCAGCCACGGCACGGTGCGCGTGGTCGATGCACTGGCGCAGAGTTACAACCAGGCCACGGTGCGCCTGGGCATGGACGTGCAGCCGCAGCGGCTGGCCGAACTGATCCGTACCCTGGCCGGTATCCAGTCCGAAGGGCAGCCCTCGCTGATCCTCGGCGCGGTCGACCAGAGCCCGTATGCAATGGCCCAGCTGTACCAGTTCCTGGCAGCGGATGGCGAGATCCAGCCCCTGCATGCGGTGCGCGGCGTGCTGGATTCGCAGGGCCGCGCGATCAAGCGCTACGACAGCGACGCGCCACCCGCGCAGAAGGGCGACGCAGTGGCCGCGCGCCTGGTCGGCAGTGCCTTGCAGTACGCGGTGACCTCGGGCACCGGCCGGCCGTTGATCCGCGACGGCCTCGGCCGGCTGGCGTCGGCCGGCAAGACCGGCACCAGCAACGACGGCCGCGACAGCTGGTTCGCCGGCTACACCGGCGACCATCTCGCGGTGGTCTGGGTCGGCAACGACCAGAACAAGGAAACCGGCCTGTACGGCGCGACCGGCGGCATGCGGGTGTGGTCGGACGTGTTCGCGCGCCTGCCCAGCGCACCGTTGCGGCTGGCCGATGAAGGCCTGGACTGGCAGTGGATCCAGGATGGGCACAGTACCGATCCGGGTTGCCCGGATGCGCGCCGCTTCGCCTTCGTCGCCGGCTACGCACCGGCCTACCAGCCCTGCGTGTATGCGCCGCCACCGATGCTGGACGAATTCGGCAATCCGCTGCCGGTGCCGGAAGACGGCAGCGACCCCGCCAATCCGCTGCAGCGAGCGGGCCAGGCCTTGCGTGATTTCTTCGGTGGCGATCCGGCCAGACAGGCAGCACCTGCGCCGGAACCGCAGCCTGCGCCTGCTCCCGTGCAGTAAGGCGGTTCGCGGATGGCACCGGTTTCACGCCTGGGGCAGGGTGTCCGCGATGCGCTGTCGGAAGGCGCGGCGCTGGCACAACACATCCCCGGTTTCGTGGTGCGCCCCGCGCAGCAGCGGCTGGCGGTGGCGGTGGCCGATGCCTTCGAATCGCGCGGCGTGCTGCTGGCCGAAGCCGGCACCGGCACCGGCAAGACCTTCGCCTATCTGGTGCCGGCGTTGCTGTCGGGCATGAAGACGATTGTCAGTACCGGCACCCGCGCCCTGCAGGATCAGTTGTATTTCCGCGACCTGCCGCGGGTGCGCGACGCGCTCGGCACCGGCCTTGCGACCGCGCTGCTGAAGGGCCGCGCGAACTACCTGTGCCGCTACCGGATGGAGCAGACGAAAGGCGATGCCCGCTTTTCCTCGCGCGAGCTGGTCACCCAGTTCCAGCGGGTGGTGGCGTGGAGCGGGCGCACCCAATTCGGCGACATGGCCGAACTCGATGCGCTGCCGGAAGACTCGCCGCTGCTGCCACAGGTCACGTCCACCGCCGACAACTGCCTCGGCACCGACTGCCCGTTCTGGGGCGAGTGCTTCGTGGTGCAGGCGCGGCAACGCGCGCAGACCGCCGACATCGTGGTGGTCAATCATCACCTGTTGCTGGCCGACCTCGCGCTCAAGCAGGAAGGCTTCGGCGAGATCCTGCCCGGCGCGCAGGCCTTCGTGGTCGACGAGGCCCACCAGTTGCCGGAACTCGCCGCGCAGTTCTTCGGCGAAGGCCTGGGCGCGCGGCCGCTGGTGGAACTGGCGCGCGATGCGATCGGCGAATGCAAGCACGTGCCCGGCGCACTGGCCAGCATGCAGGAACCGGCGCGCGCGCTGGAGCAGGCGGCGCGCAACCTGCGCACGGCGATGGACAACCTGCCGCAGCGCGGCACCGCCTGGCGTGCGCTGGACGAGGTCGATATCGAGCCCGCGTTTCAGTCGCTGGCCGATGCGCTGCGTACGCTGCGCGACACGCTTGCGCCGCTGCGTGAAGCCGCGCCGGGCTTCGATGCCTGTCACCTGCGCGCCAACGACCAACTCGGTCGCCTGCAGCGCTGGCTGGGAGAAGGGGAAATGGTGTCAGGGACATTTCCCGAAGAAAATGTCCCTGACACCATTTCCACCAGCGTGCACTGGTACGAACTCACCCCGCGTGGCTTCCGTCTGCAGCGCACACCGCTGGACGTGTCCGCGCCGCTGCGCCGGCATCGCGAGGACTCGCGTGCCGCTTGGGTGTTCACCTCGGCGACGCTGGCGGTGGATGGGCATTTCCGCCACATCACGCAACGCCTCGGCATCGACGAGTGTGTGGAGCTGCTCGAGCCCAGTCCGTTCGACTGGGACCGCCAAGCCCTCTGCTACTTGCCGCCGCGCCTGCCGGAACCCGCCGCGCGTGATTACGGCCCTGCATTGATCGACGCGCTCATGCCCGTGTTGCGGGCCTCTGGTGGTCGCGCCTTCCTGCTGTTCGCCTCGCATCGCGCCCTGCGCGAGGCCGCGGACTTGCTGCGCGATGCGCCGTGGCCGCTGTTCGTGCAGGGCAGCGAGCCGCGTCACGTGTTGTTGCAACGCTTCCGCGAGTCCGGCAATGGCGTGCTGCTGGGCACCGCCAGTTTCCGCGAGGGCGTCGATGTCGCCGGCGATGCGCTCAGCGTGGTGGTGATCGACAAGCTGCCGTTCGCCGCACCCGACGACCCGGTGTTCGAGGCCCGCCTCGACGCGATCCGGCGCGCCGGCGGCAATCCGTTCCGCGACGAACAACTGCCGCAGGCGGTGATCGCGCTCAAGCAGGGTGCCGGCCGTCTGATCCGCACCGAGACTGATCGTGGCGTGCTGGTGCTGTGCGATCCGCGCCTGACCCAGAAGAGTTATGGCCGGGTGTTCCTGGATTCGCTGCCGCCGCTGCCGAGGACGCGCGAGCTGGCGGACGTGCAGTACTTTTTCGCACCGCATGTCGGGTGATAATCGCCGATCGCACGGCGCGACCCATGGGAGTCATCGATGGCAAAGGTCACCGGAATCGGCGGCGTGTTCCTGAAGTGCAGGGGCGATCGCGCCGCGCTCGCGGCCTGGTACCAGAAGCACCTGGGCCTGCCGCTGGAAACCTGGGGCGGCGCCATCCTGCGCTGGTCGGAGGACAAGGCCGTTGACGGCGGTCTCACCGTGTGGAGCCTGGCGGACAACGACAGCCAGTGGTTCAGCCCGAGCGAGTCCGCCTGCATGATCAATTACCGGGTCGATGACCTCGATGCGCTGGTCGCGCAGTTGGAGGCCGCCGGCATCAAGCTTGTCGGCGGTCCGGAGTCGCACGAGAACGGCAAGTTCGCCTGGATCATGGATCCGGACGGCAACAAGGTGGAACTGTGGCAGCCGATGCTCTGGGACGAAGGGAACAAGCCCGGATGACGGACTCGCGATGAAACTGCTCGCCATCGAAACCGCCACCGAAGCCTGTTCCGTCGCCGTGCTGGTCGATGGCGAGGTGCGCGAGCGCTTCGAGATCGCCCCGCGCCGGCACGCCGAGCTGACGCTGCCGTGGGCGGAACAGCTGCTGGCCGAGGCCGGGGTGGCGAAGTCGCAGCTGGACGCGATCGCCGTCGGGCGCGGCCCGGGCGCGTTCACCGGCGTGCGCCTGGCCATCGCCATCGCCCAGGGCATCGCGCTGGCGCTGGACCGGCCGTTGCTGCCGGTGTCGACGCTGGCGGCATTGGCGATGCGCGCCGATGCGGGCGAAGGGGCCGATATCCTCGCCGCCATCGATGCGCGCATGGGTGAGATCTACGCGGCCAGCTTCCGCCGCGCAGGCGATGAGGTGTTCGCGACCAGTCATGAAATCGTCATTGCCCCCGCCGACCATGGCGTGCCGGCGGGTGACGGCTGGTTCGGGGTCGGTACCGGTTTCGCCGCGGCGGATGCGGTGCTGGCCTCGCGATTGCAGGGGCGATGGGCGGGCATCGATGCCGGTGCATTGCCGCATGCCGCCGATGTCGCCCGGCTCGGGGCGCTGGCGTTCGCGCGCGGAGAGGCGGTCGCGCCGGAGCGGATCGAGCCGGCCTACCTGCGCAACAACGTGGCGCTGACCATCGCCGAGCAACAGGCACTGCGCGCGAAACGCGGCTGAGCGGGGTTGCCGGCAATCGTGCGGCGGTGACGCTGCTGGACGGCAATCCGGAAGAGGCTCGGTCGATGGCAAACACACCCTGGTTCCTGGTCGCGATGCTGGCGTCCGCGCCCGCACTGGCCGGGAGCGTGGATTTCCAAGGGCATTCGGTGGAAGTGGATGCGACGACCGGCGCGCGGCGCGTGCTGTCGGTGCGCGGCGCGTCCTATTCGATTCCCGGTTCGACGGCGCAAGCCATCGGCAAGGCGCAGTCCTGCCTGGCGCGTGCCGACAGCGGGGTCGGCGTGGTGTCGGTGGATCCGAGCGGCGGCCGCCTGCGCGCGGTCAGCCGTACCGGCTACCAGCATGGCGGGTTGGCGCGCGTGGTCCGCAGTCGCTGGGCGATCGAAGCCGCTGCCGGGAGTTTCCGCGTCATCCTCACCGACATGGCCGACGTCAGCGGTGATGGCGTCGGCGAGATCTATGCGCCGTTGCTGCTCGATGGCGACAGTGGCGGGGGCGAGGCGCTGGCGGCGGTGATCGATGTCGGCAAGTCGCTGCTGGACTGCATGTACCGGTGACTCCGGGGCGCAGTCCGGGCAGGCGCGGCCGATACGCCGAACGCATCGAGCCGGCCAGCCTGTGCAACAACGCGGCACGGACCCTCGCCGGGCAGCAGGCATTGCGGAGTAGGTCGTGTCCGTCGGTTTTTGTATGCTGCTGGCGTGACAAGTCGGCAGGGAACAGCAGTGGATTCGAGATTTTGGTTGCTTGCGGCCGTTCTGGCCGCGTTGCCGGCGCATGCCGAGGATGTGCCGTTTGCAGGCCACGTGCTCGATGTGGATGCCAGCCAGGAGCAGCGCACGATCCTGCGCATGACCGGGACACGCTACGGCATCAACGGTTCGACTGCGCAGATCCTCGACAAGGCGCGGCAATGCATCGGCAGCCAGTCCGGGCTGACCCTTGATCCGGTTGATCCGGACAGCAGCACCCTGTCTGCACAGGGGCGTCGCGACTATCGCCAGTTCTGGTCGACGCACAGCGTCCGTACCCGGCTCACGCTGGAGGCCAGCGATGGCCATTTCCGCATCGTCCAGTCCGCGCTCGGGCTGGCGCAGGGCAACAGTGCGGAGACGCCGGACGATGCCTATTTACCGATCTCGCAGCAGGGCGGCGATTGGCAGAACGCCATCACCGCGGCCATCGCGATGGCAACCGGGCTCGCCGACTGCATGTATCGCTGATCCGTCCACCGCACGCGAAAGTTGCCGCGCTCGCTCAGCGGTCGATCAGTTCGCCACCGGGCATGAATTGCCAGGTGCGGGTGACGTGCAGCACGTCGGGGTCGTCCTGGGTCTTCGGCAGCGGCGCGAAGGGTTCCGACAGCTTGACGATCCGCAACGCGGCATTGTCCAGCATCGGCACATGGCTGGACTGGACGATCTGGGTACTTTCCACGCTGCCGTCGCGACGCACGGCGACGCTGATCACCACCAGCCCGCCGATGCGCCTGCGCCGCGCCTCGTCGGGATAGTTGAGGTTGCCGACCCGCTCCACCCGGTCCACCCAGCCGCGCAGGTACTGCGCCCAGGCGTATTCCCTGGTGCTGGCGGAGACGAATTTGCGCTTGGGTCGCTTCGCGTATTGCTGCGAGCGCAACTGGATCTCGGCGGCGAGCCTGGCCATTTCGATGTCGCGATCGATCTTCTCCCTGCCCTGCGGCAGCGGGGTGGGTTCGACGTGTTGCCTGACTTGCGGGCTCGGCATCGGATCCGTTGCATTGATCGACGAGATCACCCGCGCTTCCGGGGGCGGGTTTGGCGCGGGTGTCTGCGCGTGCAGCGGCCGTGGCGCCAGTCCATCGACGGGTTGCGGCAACGGGCCGGCCTGCGGTGCGGTCGGGCGGCTGCTCTTGTCATGCTCGCCACCACCCTGGTTGTTGGCCTGGGCCAGGAAATCCGCCTGCGCCGGCGTCAGCGCGGTACGGGTCTGGCTGAGGATCACGTCCAGCGTGGGCATCACCGGGGCGGCGTCTTCCACCGCGAAACCGATGCCAAGAACGATCATCGCGTGCAGCAGCACGGACAGCACCATGGTCGCGCTCAATCGCGTGGATTCGCCGATGACCGGCGGTGCGGGCATGGGCAGGGCCGCCGCGTCGGTCATCATCGGACCGATTCGGAGCCTGCGAGCCTGGCTTCGATGCGGTCGAACAGGGTGCCGGCGATATTCAGGCCGAACTGCGCGTCGAGTTCGCGGATGCAGGTCGGGCTGGTGACATTCACCTCGGTCAGCCAGTCGCCGATCACGTCGAGGCCGACGAACAGCATGCCGCGCCGTTTCATTTCGGGGCCGACCTGTGCGGCGATCCAGCGGTCGCGTTCGCTGAGCGGGCGGCCTTCGCCACGCCCGCCGGCGGCCAGGTTGCCGCGGAATTCGTCGCCTTGCGGGATGCGGGCCAGGCAGTAGTCCACCGGTTCGCCATCGACCAGCAGGATGCGCTTGTCGCCGTCCACGATCTGCGGCAGGTAGCGCTGTGCCATCGCCAGGTGGCGGCCACCTTCGGTCAGGGTTTCGAGGATCACGTTGAGGTTGGCTTCGCCCGCGCGGGCGCGGAAGATCGAACGCCCGCCCATGCCGTCCAGCGGTTTCAGCACCGCCTCGCCATGCTCGATGACAAAGGCCTTGAGCGCGGCGGGATCGCGGCTCACCAGGGTTGGCGGGCAGCATTGCGGGAACAGCAGCGCCGCCAGCTTCTCGTTGAAGTCACGCAAGCCCTGCGGGTCGTTCACCACCAGTGCGCCCTGCGCCTGGGCCAGGCCGAGGATCTGGGTGTCGTGCAGGTAATCGGCGTCGACCGGGGGATCCTTGCGCATCAACACCACCTGGTGTGGCCCGAACTCGAGCTGTGATGCCTGTTGCAGATCGAACCAGTGCCCCGGGTCGTCGGTGACGCGCAGCGTCACCACCTGCGCGAACGCCCGGCCATCGCGAACCGACAGCCCGCCAGGACGCACGTAGTGCAGGCGATGGCCGCGACGCTGGGCTTCGAGCAGCATCGCGAAACTGGAATCCTTGGCAGGCTTGATGGATTCGACGGGATCCATCACCACCACGACATCGAGCGGCGCAACCTGGGGCATCGGTACGTCCGGAAAAGGCTGTGGCGATGGTAGCAGGCTGCCGCATCGTCACTGCGAGGTGACGCATTGCGGCGCTTGACACGTCGGCCACGGACTGGGATATAGGCAGTCCGCGCCGCGGACAATGCTGTGGCGGCGACGAGCGGCTCAAGGGGAACGCATGACGCAGGACGCCCAGGACATCGGCCTCAAGGGATTGAGGGTGATGGTCATCGACGATTCCAAGACCATCCGCCGCACGGCGGAAACCTTGCTGGTACGCGAAGGCTGCGAGGTGGTCACCGCCACGGACGGATTCGAGGCATTGGCGAAGATCGCGGACCACAATCCGCAGATCATCTTCGTCGACATCATGATGCCGCGCCTGGATGGCTATCAGACCTGCGCGCTGATCAAGAACAACCAGACCTTCAAAACCGTGCCGGTCATCATGCTTTCGTCGAAAGACGGTTTGTTCGACAAGGCGCGTGGCCGTATCGTCGGCTCCGAGCAGTACCTGACCAAGCCATTCACCCGCGAAGAACTGCTGAGCGCGATCCGAACATACGTCAACGCCTGACCGGGGGGTAAGGCACGCATGGCACGCATACTGCTGATCGAGGATTCACCGACCGAAGCCGCGGTCATGACCCAGTTGCTGGAACGCAACGGGCACATGGTCACGACCTCCGGCAATGCCGAAGACGGCATCGCCAGCTGCAAGCGCGACAAGCCCGACCTGGTGCTGATGGACGTGGTGCTGCCGGGCATGAACGGCTTCCAGGCCACTCGCGCGCTGTCGCGCGATGCCGATACCAGCCACATCCCGGTGTTGATCGTCAGTACCAAGAATCTCGATACCGATCGCGTCTGGGGACTGCGGCAAGGGGCGAAGGACTACATCGTCAAGCCACCGCGCGAAAGCGACCTGATCGAGCGGATCAACGCACTGGTCGGACACTGAAGACGATGAGCAAGCGCGGCAAGAGCAAGGGCAAGGGCAAGTCGCAACCGGCGATGCCGGCGGTGCAGGCGGCGTCTGCCGAGGATGTCGTGGTCGAGGCGCAGTCGCCTGTCGAAGCGGACATCGCAGTCGAAACCGTGCCTGCGGAGGCCGTCGAGGCCGTGACCGAGGCCGTTGCCGCCGAATCTGAATCCGAATCCGAGTCCGCGGTCGAGCACGCCAGGCAGGACAAGCCCGCCAGGCCGCAACGCCAGTCGCCGAAGTTGAAGGCGCGCGACGCGCGCTCGCCGTTCCTGGTGCTGGCCGACTACGAGCAGCGCAGTCTGGCGCACGTCGCCGGCTTGCCGGAACAGCTGGATGCGCCCGGCCTGTGGCGTGGCGTGGCCTACCGGGTTGGTTCGCACCGGCTGGCATCGGGCTTCGACGAAGTGGTCGAAATCATGTCGATGCCCACCCTGACCTCGGTGCCGGGTTCGCAGTCGTGGATGCTCGGCGTGGCCAACGTGCGCGGCACGCTGTTGCCGGTGGTCGACCTCAAGCAGTTCCTCGAAGGCGAGCGCACCGTGCTGCACGAGGGCCAGCGCGTGCTGGTGGTGCGCCAGCCCGGTGGCGACGTCGCCATCACCATCGACGAGATGTACGGCCAGCGCAGCTTCGTCGATGCCCAGGGGATCGACGTGGTACCGGTTGCCGACGGTCGTTATGCGCATTTCGTCGACCGCGCCTACCGCATGAACGACCAGGACTGGGGCGTGTTCAGCCTCGAACGCCTGGCCCGCACTCCCGAATTCCGCCAAGCCGCCGCCTGATCCGCGGCAACACCACACATCCAGTCAAAGCACGCAAGCCGAGGTCGCAACATGAGCACAATGATGGATAACGTCGCCGGCAGGGGTCGCAACCTCAGCACCAATGCGTGGGTCGCGCTGCTGATCGGTTCGCTGGTCGTGTTCGCCGGCAATACCCTGTACGCCACCACCAAGGCCTCGCGCCTCGGCGGCGCCAGTACCTCGGCATCGCGCCTGCAGCTCAACTCGCAGCGACTTGCCAACCAGAGCCGCGAGGCGATCGAAGGCGATGCGGAGGCGTTCACGGCGTTCAAGGACACCAAGGCCGAGGTCGACGAGGACATCAAGACCCTGAACGACCGCTTCGGCGATGCGGCCGACGTGGCCGGCCCGATCCGCACCGTGACCAACACCTGGACGCCGCTGGCCAAGCGCGCCGACGAAGTGCTCGCCTCGCAGGCGGCGGTGCTGGGTCTGGCGGGCCATGCCAACAGCTTCACCGGCAAGGTGCCGCAGTTGCAGGCGCAGTTGAACGAAGTGGTGCGCGGCCTGGCGTCCGGCGGTGCCGGTTCCGGCCAGGTGTTCACCGCGTTGCAGCAGGTGGTGACGTCGGCGGCGATGGCGCGCCGCATCGCGGAGTTGCAGGCGGGCGGTTCCGGCGCGCAGGTTGCGGCGGATGCGCTGGGTCGCGACTCGGCGGTGTTCGAGCGTTCGATGAACGCCTTGCGCAATGGCGGCGGCGACATCGCCAAGGTCACTGCCGCGGGTGCGGTCGGCCCGCTCAATCAGGCGGCCAACCTGTGGGCCGGCATGAAGAAGGATCTGGACGCGATCGTCGCCAGCTCCAGGAACCTGATCGGCGCGCAAAGCTCGGCAACCGCGCTGGCCACCGGTTCCGACAAGCTGCTGTCGGACAGCGAGAGCCTGTTCGCCGCGTTCACCTCGTTCGGCTCGCTGAAGGACACCAGCATCATCGGCGGCGTCTGGGTCAGCATCCTGTCCGGCGTGATGGCGCTGTTCTCGATCGCCGGCCTGCTGTGGGCACTGGGTCGCGCGCAACGCGCCCGCTACCAGACCACCAAGGAACTGAACGACCGCAACCAGGAGGCGATCATGCGCCTGCTGGACGAAATGGGATCGCTCGCGGAAGGCGACCTGACCGTGAAGGCGACCGTGACCGAGGACATGACCGGCGCGATCGCGGACTCGATCAACTTCGCGGTGGAGCAGCTGCGCACCCTGGTGGCGACGATCAACGACACTTCGGTGCAGGTCGCCTCCAGCGCGCAGGAAACCCAGGCCACCGCCATGCACCTCGCGGAAGCGGCGGAGCACCAGGCGCAGGAAATCAACTCCGCCACCGACCGCATCAACGAGATCGCGGCCAGCATTAACCAGGTGTCGCGCAACTCCGCGGACTCCGCCGAGGTGGCGCAGCGCTCGGTGCTGATCGCGACCAACGGCGCGGGCGTGGTGCGGCAGACGATCGCCGGCATGGACAGCATCCGCGACCAGATCCAGGAAACCTCCAAGCGCATCAAGCGCCTGGGCGAAAGCTCGCAGGAAATCGGCTCGATCGTGGAACTGATCAACGACATTTCCGAACAGACCAACATCCTGGCGCTGAACGCGGCCATCCAGGCGGCCTCGGCCGGTGAAGCGGGTCGCGGGTTCGCGGTGGTGGCCGACGAAGTGCAGCGCCTTGCGGAACGTTCGTCGAACGCCACCAAGCGCATCGAATCGCTGGTGCAGACCATTCAGGCCGATACCAACGAAGCGGTGTCGTCGATGGAACAGACGACTTCGGAAGTGGTCGCCGGTGCGCGCCTCGCCGAAGACGCGGGTACCGCGCTGGGCGAGATCGAAAAGGTGTCGGCGGACCTGTCCGGACTGATTCAGGGCATCTCCACCGCGGCGGCGCAGCAGTCCAGCGCCGCGACCGGCATCACCCAGACCATGAACACCATCCAGTCGATCACCGCGCAGACCTCGCAGGGTGCCAGCCAGACCGCGGAATCGGTCGGCAATCTCGCCCAGCTCGCGGCCGACCTGCGTCGTTCGGTCGCCGACTTCAAGTTGCCGGCCTGATCGCCGTCGTCGAGGTCCGGATGAACAGCAGTACCAGGAAGGATCGCCCCGCAGGCATGCGGGGCCTTGACGGAGCGTCGCGATGACCACGGCGTTGCGGGATGCCATCGACCACACCGCGCTCGGCTGGGTGAAGCCCGAGATCGACGAGACCCTGCGCCAGGCGCGGCTCGAGATCGAGGCTTTTGCCGAATCGCCGGACGATACCGAACGCATGCGCGCCTGTGCCGGCTACCTGCACCAGGTGCAGGGCACCTTGCGCATGCTCGAGTTGCGCGCGCCGGCGATGGTCGCCGACGAGATGGAGCAATTGGCGGGCACGCTGCAGGCAGGTGCCGCCGTCGATCGCGACGAGGCCAGCGCGGCATTGATGCGCGGCGTGGTGCAGTTGCCCGATTATCTGGAACGCCTGCAGGGCGGGCATCGCGACATCCCGATCGTGCTGCTGCCGCTGCTGAACGAGTTGCGCGCAGCGCGCGGCGCGGCGGCGCTGAACCAGGACGCCTTGCCGAGCCTGCTGGAGGCGCCGACCGAGGCCGAGATCGAACACGCGCGCGGCAGCCTGGCGGGACGCAACCGCGCCCTGCTCGACACCGTGTCTGCGGCATTGAAGGAAGACCTGCTGCGCGTCAAGGACGCGCTCGATCTGCAGTTGCGCGCAGGCCTGAACAATCCGGGCGAACTGCAGCAGCAGGCCGAGGCACTGGATCGCATCGGCGATACCCTGGGCATGATCGGCCTGAAGTCGGCCGAAGGCGTCATCCAGGAACAGCGCGCCGTGCTGCAGGGCATCGCCGGCGGCGAGCGTCCGCCCAGCGAAAGCGACCTGCTGGAAGTGGCGAGTGCATTGATCTACATCGACCATTCGCTCGACGATCAGGTTGCGCGCCTGGGGCAGGGTGATGTCGACGGCAGCGATGACCTGCTGGCGCAGGAATCGCGCAAGGTCATGACGGTACTGGCACGCGAAGCCGCGACCAACTTCTCGGAAGTCCGCAATGCATTCGTGGCGTTCGTCGAAACCGATTGGGATCATGCCGCACTGGATGCGGTACCACGGCTGCTGAACGAAGTCGGCGGTGCGATGCGTGTGCTGCAACTGCCGGAGCCTGCCGGATACCTGGAAGCACTGCGGCGTTACAGCCAGGCCGAGCTGATCGGGCGGAAACACGTGCCCGGAGGTCGCCAGCTGGACACCCTGGCGGACGCGCTTGCCGGGATGGAGTACTACCTCGAGTCGCTGCGCGACCCGCTCGGTCAGCGCCAGGACCTGCTCGACAAGACCCGCGGCAGCCTGGAGCTGCTGGGCTACTGGCCGATGCCGGAAAGCGAGGATGCGCAGGCCGCGGACGTGGCCGACGCGGAGGCCGCGCCTGTCGCGAGCGACACGCCTGTGGATGCCGACACGCCCGCGGATGCCGGCGAGCCCGCCGACACCGACACCGATCCCGATGCGACGATGCCGGCACTCGCCGTGGTTGCGGTACAGGCTGCCGCGCCCGCGCTGGACGTCGGATTCGACAATGCCGGTGACGAGATCGACGACGAGATCCGCGAAATCTTCCTGGAGGAATTCCAGGAGGAAATCGCCAATCTCGACGAATTGCTGCCGGCCTGGCGCAGGACGCCGGAAGACGGCGAACTATTGCGTCCGATCCGTCGCGTGTTCCACACGCTCAAGGGCAGTGGTCGTCTGGTCGGTGCCAAGTCGCTTGGCGAGTTCAGCTGGCATGTCGAGAACATGCTCAATCGCGTGCTGGACGGCACGCGTCCCGCCAGCCATGCCGTCGTCGCCTTCCTCGGCCAGACGCGCGAGGTTCTGCCGCAACTGCATGCGGCGTTGCGTGGCGAAACCGCTGTCGCCATCGACCTTGCGGCGATGGAGGCGGTGGCCGATCGCCTGGCCGCGGGTGAAGATGTATTGCTCGGTGCTCCGGCGGATGCGGCTGCAGTCGAAGCGGTGCCTGCAGATGCCGCGATCGAGCCGGTGGTTGTCGAACCCGCCGTCGAGGACACTCGCACCGCCGATACCGTTGCGGTGCAAGTCGACCCGGTGCTGCTGGAAATCCTCGGTGCCGAAGTCGGCGGGCATCTGGAAACCGTGGACGCATGGCTGGCACAGGCGCGCGCCGGCGATGGCAGCGTCAATGACGGCCTGCTGCGCGCCATCCATACGCTCAACGGCGCATTCGCGATGACCGAAGTGTCGTCGGTGACGGCGTTCACCTCGCCTGCGGAGGGCTACGTGAAGCGCCTGCTCGCTGCCGGCACGCCGGCCGATGCCGACGGCATCGCGGTGATCGGCGACGTTGCCGAGGCCATTCGCGCCTCCACCCAGGCCCTGCAGAGCACGCCGATGCAGGTGCCGCTGTATGCCGCGCTGGTTTCAACCGTGAGCGGCCTGCGCGATGCGCTGCCCGAAGCCAGTCAGCCGTTCATCAGTGCGGCCCAGGCCGAAGCCGACCGGCTTGCGGCAGAAGCGGCAGTGGAAGAGGAGGCTGCGCGCCAGGAGGCCGAACGCCTCGCCGCGGAAGCCGACGCAGCGGAAGCAAGGCGGCTTGCTGCCGAACAGGCAGAGGCTGCACGCCTTGCTGCGGAAGAGGCGGCACGCCAGGAAGCGGCGCGGCTTGCCGAAGAAGACGCGGCACGCCAGCTTGCGGCGCGCCAGGCCGACGAGGAAGTGGCCAGGCTGGAGGCCGAGCGCATTGCCGTCGAGCGTGCCGAGGCCGAGCGCCTGGCTGCGGAACGTGCGGAAGCAGAGCGCATCGAAGCCGAACGCATTGCTGCGGAAGAAGCCGAAGCCGCACGCTTGGCCGCGGAACGCGCGGAGGCCGAACGCCTCGAAGCGGAACGTCTCGCGGCAGAACGTGCCGAAGCCGAGCGCGTGGAAGCGGAGCGTCTGGCCGCGGAGGAAGCCGCACGCCTGGAGGCCGAGCGTATCGAAGCCGAGCGCATTGCCGCCGAGGCCGCCGAGGCCGAGCGGATCGCGGCCGAGCATGCCGAGGCCGAGCGCCTGGAAGCCGAACGCATCGCCGCCGAAGCGGCCGAGGCCGAACGACTTGCAGCGGAGCGTGCCGAAGCCGAACGCGCGGAAGCCGCTCGCCTGGCAGCCGAACGCGCGGAAGCCGATCGCCTGGAAGCCGAACGCATCGCCGCCGCTCGCGCCGAAGCCGAACGGCTCGAGGCCGAACGCGTCGCCGCCGCGAAAGCCGAAGCCGAGCGCATCGAAGCAGAACGCCGTGCTGCGGAAGTCGCGGCCGCCGCCAAGGCGCGCGAGCAGGCGGCATTGGCGGCGCTGCTGGCCAGCGCAACCTCCGCCGAGGATCCGGACGAAGCCCTGGACATGTCGGGGCTCGACGCCGAACTGGTCGACATCTTCGTCGAGGAAGGTGGCGACCTGCTCGACCATTCCGACGGTCTGCTCGCACAGCTGCGCGAGTCGGCCGACGATCGCGAGACCATGGTCGGCCTGCAACGCGACCTGCACACGCTCAAGGGCGGTGCGCGCATGGCCGGCGTCATGCCGGTGGGCGAGCTTGGTCACGCGATGGAAACCCTGCTGGAAGCCGTGGTCGCCCAGCGCGCCGAGCTTGGCAAGGACGGCGTGCCGTTGCTGGAACGCGGATTCGATCGCCTGCACGGGATGATCACCCGCGTGGCTGCGCGGCGTGCGGTCGGCATGCCGGTCGGCCTGATCGACGAGTTCAACGCGCGTGCGGAAGCGCCGTTGCCGGTGGCCGAGGCGGTCGATGACGGTCTGCGCTTCGTGCCGCGGCCGGTCGAGAAGATCGAGCTCAAGCCGCTGTCGGCGCCGATCGTGCAGGAAGGCTTCGGCGACGACGACGACATCGGCGTGCGCGCGCCGCAGGAACAGGTGCGCATCCGGGCAGACCTGCTCGATCGCCTGGTGAACTACGCCGGCGAAGTGGCGATCTACCGCTCGCGCCTGGAACAGCAGCTGTCGGCGTTCCGCGGTACTGCGCAGGAAATGGAGCAGACCAACCTGCGCCTGCGCGACCAGTTGCGCCGCCTCGATTCGGAAACCGAAGCGCAGATCATCGCCCGCTACCAGCGCGAAGGTGCCGCAGGCAACGAGACCTTCGATCCGCTGGAGCTCGATCGTTTCAGCACCCTGCAGCAGCTCTCGCGCGCACTGGCGGAATCGGCGGCGGACTTGCAGGCGCTGCACGGGTCGATGGAAGACCTGACCCGCAATTACGAAACCCTGCTGATGCAGCAGTCGCGGGTGAGTTCGGACTTGCAGGAAGGGCTGATGCGCACGCGCATGGTGCCGTTCGATGCCCTGGTGCCGCGTCTGCGCCGGGTCATCCGGCAGGCCGCGGGCGAGACCGGCAAGCAGGCCCAGCTCAAGCTGGACGGTGCGCACGGCGAACTCGACCGCAACGTGCTGGAGCGCATGACCGCACCGCTGGAGCACATGCTCCGCAACGCGATCGCACATGGCCTGGAGTCGCCGGACGCGCGTCGCAAGGCGGGCAAGGCCGAGGAAGGCAGCATCCGCATCGCGGTGCGCCGCGAAGGGTCGGAAGTGGTGCTGCAGGTCGGCGACGATGGCGGCGGCATCAACCGCGAGGCGATCCGCGCCCGCGGGATCGAGCGCGGGCTGATCAAGCCGGATGCCGTGCTGGCCGATTCCGACCTCGACGTGCTGATCCTGGAGCCGGGTTTCTCGACCGCGGAAACCGTGAGTCGTCTGGCCGGTCGTGGCGTGGGCATGGACGTGGTCGCCAGCGAAGTGCGCCAGCTCGGCGGTTCGCTGGACATCAGTTCGAAGCCGGGCGAGGGCACCACCTTCACCCTGCGCCTGCCGCAGACCCTGGCGGTCACCCAGGCGGTGTTCGTCAAGATCGGCGAAGTCCAGTACGCCGTGCCGATCGCCTCGGTGCGCGGCGTCGGCCGCATCAGCCGCGAGGACATGGCCAAGCCGGGTGCGACCTACCGTTACGGCGGCGAGGAGTACGCGCTGCACGATCTCGGCAATCTGGTCGGTGCCAGCGGTACGGCGAAGGCCGAAGGCCACCTGCAGATGCCGTTGCTGCTGGTGCGTTCCGGTGAACTGCGCGCGGCAGTGGCGATCGACCAGGTGCTTGGCAACCGCGAAATCGTGGTGAAGTCCGGTGGTCCGCAGCTGGCCTCGGTGCCGGGCATCTTCGGCGCAACCATCATGGGCGACGGTTCGGTCGTGGTGATCCTCGACATCGCACCGCTGGTGCGCCGCCAGGTTGCCATGCCGCGCGACGTGGAAGCCGCGCCGCAGCTGGTCGAACAGCGCCGGGTGCCGCTGGTCATGGTGGTCGACGACTCGATCACCATGCGCAAGGTCACCGGCCGCGTGCTCGAACGCCATGGTTTCGAGGTCGGCACCGCCAAGGACGGCCTCGATGCGCTGGAACGCATGGCCGACGTCATTCCGGACCTGATGCTGCTCGACATCGAAATGCCGCGCATGGACGGCTACGAGCTGGCCACCGCGATGAAGGCCGATCCGCGCATGCGCAACGTGCCGATCATCATGATCACGTCGCGTACCGGCGAGAAGCACCGCGAACGCGCGATGCAGCTGGGCGTCGAGCGCTATCTGGGCAAGCCGTACCAGGAAGTCGAGCTCATGCGCAATGTGTTCGAGCTGCTCGGGGTCGAACGCACGGGCGACGGTCCGGCGTCGTGAACGCACGCAAGCGCGTCGTCCTGCTGACGCGTCCGGGCAGCGCGCGCGAGCGCACCGAGGCCGCGATCGTCGAGGCGGGTGCCGACGTCGCGGCGGTGCTCGATCCCGGTGTCGCGACCGAGGCCGATGTCCGCGTTGCCGCACCGGATGCGTTGCTGGTGATCCTCGATGCCGCAACGGAGCACGCGTTGCAGAAGTTCGATGGCGTACTTGCCGATCCCGGCCTCGAGGTGATGTTCGAGGAAGCCGATGTCGCAGCGAAGCGCGAAGGCTGGGAAGCCGCGCGCTGGACGCGACATCTCGCTGCCAAGTTGTACGGCCACGACGACGTGTTGCCGCGGTCCAAAGGCTCGTCCCCGGTCGCCGATCCGAATCAGCGCCTGCGCGCCGAAGATTCGCGTTTCCACGCGGAGATGGCGGCATTGCAGCTGCAGGTCGCGTCGATGCCGGACGTGCCGCAAGCTCGCCATGCGGCAGCGCCGAAGACCGGTGCGGTGGTGATCGCCGCCGGTGTAGGCGGCCCGGATGCGGTACGCCAGCTGCTCGCCGGGCTGCCTGCGGGTTTTCCGCGCCCGGTACTGCTGCGCCAGCGCATCGAGGGTGGTCAGTACGACAAGCTGGTGCGGCAGATGCAGCGGGCCACCCCGCTGCAGGTGGCACTGGCCCAGGCCGGTGATCCCCTGCAACCCGGCACCGTGCATGTGTTGCCGGATGGCATCGACGTGCAGGACGCGCCGGCCGGGCTGGTCTTCGCGACGACCGTGGAGGCACCGACGTTCGCCGCGCTGCTGCCTGGCGACAGCGCCCTGCTGCTGCTCAGCGGTGCGGATCCGGCGCTGGTCGACCGTGCACTGGCCTTGACCCTGGCAGGTGGCATAGCGCTCGGGCAATCCTCCGACAATTGTTTCGACCCCGCCGCCAGCAATGCGCTGGTGGCCCGCGGCGGCGTCGCCATCGGCCTCGCCGGACTTCCTCTCAAACTGCTGCAACGCTGGCCCGCCTGAGGTTCCACATGTCCGCCTCCACCCAAGAAGTTTCCGCGCAGATCATCCGAGGCGTGCTCATCCAGGTCGCGGAGGCACGCCTGTTGTTGCCCAACGCGACCATCGCCGAAGTGCTGTCCTACTCCGATCCGGATCCGCTTGCCGACGCACCGGACTGGTTGCTCGGGCGCATCCGCTGGCGCGGCTGGCAATTGCCGCTGGTGTCGTTCTCGCGCTTCGCCGGCATCGCCGAGGAGCAGGGCGGCATGGGCAGCAAGGTGATCGTGCTGAAGGCACTGGGCGGCGATCCCAAGCGCCCGTTCTTCGCCGTGCTCACGCATGGATTCCCGCGCCTGGTGACGGTGACCGAGGCCGCGCTGGGTTCCGAAAGCGACGACGCCCAAGTGCCCGAAGGCGTGCTGGCGCGGGTGCGCCTGAACGAGAACGATGCGTTGCTGCCGGATCTCGCCACGCTCGAGGCACGGATCAACGACGCGTTGGCGGCGGCTGCCTAGCCGTCATCCCGGCGAAAGCCGGGATGACGGAGCATCAACCCAAATCCCCGCACAACGCCTGCAAGGCGGAAATCGCCGCGATGCCGGCGGTTTCGGTGCGCAGCACGCGCGGGCCCAGCCTGAGTCCTTCGTAGCCCGCCGCGACCAGTTGTTCGCGGTCGCGCGGCGACCAGCCGCCTTCGGGGCCAATTGCCAGCGTGCATTCGCGAAGCGTTGCGTCGCGCAACGACGACAGCGACGCCTCCGCGAACGGATCCAGGATGAAGCCCCGCCCTTCGCGCGCCGCGCATGCCTGCGCCAGTGCCTGTGGCGGGTCGATCACGGGCAGCGTCGCGCGGCCGCTCTGTTCGCAGGCGGCCACCACGATCCCGCGCCAGTGTGCCAGCCGCTTCTCCGCACGCTGGGCATCCAGCTTCACTTCGCTGCGCTCGCTGTTGGCGGGGACGATGCGGGCAACGCCGAGTTCGGTGGCCTTCTGCAGGATCCAGTCCATCTTCTCGCCGCGGGCGATGCCCTGCAGCAAGGTGATCCGCAGCGGCGATTCGTTGTCGATGCGCCGCGTCGCCACGATCTGCGCGCGTGCGTCGCGCTTGCCGATGGCGACGATGCGCGCGTCGTAGTCGTGGCCGTCGCCGTTGAACAGCACGCAGGGATCATTCGCCTGCAGGCGCAGCACGCGCAGCAAATGCGCGGCAACGTCCTCGGGCAGGTCGATTTCGTCGCCGACCCGCAACTCCAGGTCGATGTGACTGCGGGTCAGGCGCATGCGGTGGCCTCTTCGATCGCCTCGCGGGTGACCCGCGCGAGCAATTGCAACTGCTCGTCGTCCACGCAGTACGGCGGCATCCAGTACAGGATATCGCCGAGTGGCCGCAGCACCACGCCGCGTGCCAGTGCAGCGCGATATGCGTGCAGCCCGACGCGCAATGCCGGGTCGAGCGGCGTGCGCCGGTCACCGCCCTGCGCGAGTTCGATGGCGAGGATCATCCCGGCCTGGCGGACATCGGCCACATGCGGCAATCCGGCAAGCGGTGCGGCCAGTGCCGCCATCCTGGCTGCGGTTGCGTGGTTGCGCGCGAGCACGTCGCCGGATGCGAAGATCGCCAGCGAGGCCAGTGCCGCTGCGCATGCCAGCGGATTGCCGGTGTAGCTGTGCGAATGCAGGAATGCACGCTCGCGCGAGTCGTCGAGGAAGCCGTCGTAGATCGATTGGGTCGTCAGTACCGCGGCCAGCGGCAGGAAGCCGCCGGTCAGGCCTTTCGACAGGCACAGCAGGTCGGGTTGCACGCCGGATTGTTCGCTCGCGAACATCGTTCCGGTGCGACCGAAGCCGACCGCGATCTCGTCGGCGATCAGGAACACGCCGTGCGCATCGCAGAGTTCGCGTGCGCGACGCAGGTAGGCCGGATCGTGCATGCGCATGCCGCCGGCACATTGCACGCGCGGTTCCAGGATCAGGGCACAGACACTGCCGGCGTGGCGATCGAGCAGGTCGCGCAAGGCGTCGGCCGCGCGTTCGGCGCATGCGGCGGCGGTCTCGCCGGGTTCCGCGAGGTAGCTGTCCGGCGACGGTGCGAACAGGCATTCGGCCAGCAGCGGTGCATACACCCGGCGATACAGCGGCACATCGCCCACCGCCAGCGCACCCAGGGTCTCGCCGTGGTAACCATTCTCGAGCGCGATGAACTTCGTCCGCCGGTCCTCGCCGCGGTTGCGGAACCAGTGGAAGGCCATCTTCAGCGCGACCTCGACGCCGGCCGAGCCGTTGTCGGCATAGAACACTTTTGCAAGCGGGTCGCGACCGGCCTGGCGCGGAGCGATGGCCAGCAGTTTCTCGGCCAGTTCCACCGCCGGCGCATGCGAAAAACCGGCCAGGATCACCTGTTCCAGCGTGCCGGCCTGGGTGGCGATGGCACGGGCGATGCGCGGCTCGGCATGGCCGAACAGGTTGGTCCACCAGCTCGAGACGGCATCGAGGTAGCGGCGGCCGTCGCGCCCGATCAGCCAGGCACCCTCGCCGCGTTCGATCGGCACCAGCGGCAAGGTATCCGGGTGCTCGCGCATCTGCGTGCACGGATGCCACAGCACGGCAAGGTCGCGCGAACGCCAGCGGCCGGCGTCGTCTAGAATCGCTGCATCGTGAATCGACATCCCGCCATTATCGCCCCGAACCGCAGCACGGCAGGCCGCCGGCCATGAGCCGCCGCCTGCCCGTGATCCACGGCATCACCGAGCATGATGCCGGCCCCTACCGCATGGAACGGCTGGACCTGGAGTTCAGCAACGGCGAGCGCCGCAAGTACGAGCGCCTGCACGGGCGTGGCCATGGCGCGGTGGCGGTGGTGCCGATGCTGGACAGGGACACCGTGCTGCTGGTGCGCGAATACGCGGCCGGCGTGCACCGCTACGAACTCGGGCTGGTGAAGGGGCGCATCGATGCCGGCGAGTCGCCGATCGAAGCGGCCAATCGCGAGTTGATGGAGGAAGCCGGCTACGGTGCGCGCGAGCTGAGCGTGCTGCGCGACATCACCCTGGCGCCGGTGTACATGAGCCACGCCACCCACCTAGTGCTGGCACGCGACCTGTACCCGCAGCGGCTGCCCGGCGACGAGCCGGAGGAGCTCGAAGTCGTGCCGTGGAAGCTGGACGACATCGATCAACTGATCCTGCGCGAGGATTTTTCCGAGGGTCGCAGCATTGCCGCACTGTTCATCGCCCGCGAATGGCTGAGGCAGCAACGATGACGATCGCACGTGAATTGCGCGAGGCGGCGATCGCGATCGCACGCAAGGCTGCGGGTGAAATCCTCGCGGTTTACCACAGCGAGTTCGCGGTGCAGCACAAGGACGATCGTTCGCCGCTCACCGCGGCGGATCTGGCAGCGCACCGCTGCATCGTCGACGGCCTGCAGGCGTTGACGCCGGACATCCCGGTGCTGTCGGAGGAATCGAAGGATCTCGACATCGCCGCGCGCCGGCAATGGACGAGGTTCTGGCTGGTCGATCCGCTCGACGGCACCCGCGAGTTCATCAAGCGCAACGGCGAGTTCACCGTCAACATCGCGCTGATCGAGGATGGTGTGGCGACCTTCGGCGTGATCCAGCAACCGGTGACCGCCATGCTGTGGCATGGCGCACCGGGCGCGGGCGCGTTCCGGCGCGATGGCGACGCGGATGTCGCGCTGCACGTGCGCAAGCCGGTGCACGCCCCGCTGCGCATCGCCGCCAGCCGTTCGCATCGCGACGCGCGCACCCAGGCGTTGCTCGATGCATTGGACGGAGAGGCGGTGGCCTGCGGTTCGTCGCTGAAGTTCTGCCGGATCGCCGAGGGCGACATCGACCTGTACCCGCGCTTCGGTCCAACCAGCGAATGGGACACCGCGGCCGGTCAGGCGATCCTGGAAGCTGCGGGTGGCGCGGTGCTGGATCCGC
>Ga0138256_10001660_pt1 | contig 23974 bp, 18 predicted proteins | sample KNB2016incub_MG_FD_105486 | JGI IMG/M metagenome (GOLD analysis project Ga0138256, IMG submission 105486) | Active sludge microbial communities from wastewater in Klosterneuburg, Austria - KNB2014incub_MG | ecosystem: Engineered > WWTP > Activated sludge > Unclassified | place: Austria... | reverse complement strand
TACTTATAAGTTCCCAATTGTACAGGTTTTTTTACTTCTGTTAAATATTTCACTATATTCATATATTGATCCCTAGATGCAAGGTTTTCCTCATTTGCAGTCTTAGTAAATATATTATCAGGTTTATCAGATATAGGGAACTTCTTTGCAATTCTATCCATAAGTTCTGCAGGAGTGTTATATTTTTTAGTCATAATATCTCCAAATTTTTGATTTTTAGGTAATTTAGTTGGTTTACCAGCTTCATATTTTACAGCATATGATCCCATGATAATATTATCAGCTTCTTTCTTAGATACTTTCATTGCAGGATCTCTAGAACCTACAAAAGTACCATCAGCTACAATATCAGTTACTTCATCATCCATCATATTCTTATGTAACTTCTTAGCAGCTACATTAGATATTGATCTATCTAAATGATATAACTTTTCACCTCTCTCTGTCTGTATAGGTGCAAATCCAGCTTCTCCACCCATTTGAAATTTAGCATATGCAGACAATGTTGGCGTTAATCCACCAAATCTATTAGTAGGTATTTCTAATACAGCTTCTGCATTAGGGAAGTAATAGTTTAATCCAGGTTTCATTTTAACTGGTTTACCAATAGGTTGACCATTATTCATAGGTATTCCCATTATATTTTGATTTACTCCCTGCATGGTTATATTACCACCAGGAATTATATTATATGGATTGTTCTCTGTAGGTGATCCTGGAAGATAACCTGTCATATTAACATTACCACCTTCTTGTTTTTTACGATTAAATCTAGGATCATTAGGATTAAAAGGAGTGTATTCATTTGTATTCCATATTCTACCATACCAGCTATTATCATAAGCATGATTAGGTTGTCCATTTTCTTTATTTATATTTTGATAATAGAAGTCTCTTCCTTTATTTAGAAGAATTCTCCTATCATTTTCAGATAACTTATTAATATCCTTTTCATATTTTGCCCACTCTTGATCAAGCTGTTGCTTTTTACCAGATGAAATCCACTCTGGTGATTTGCTATCCATATTATAAGATCCTCTATTTGCTAATCCAGATTGACCCTTTGATTGTAAATACTGATCTAACATATATATTCTTGGATCTCTTCCAGTATTATATAAAAAGTCACCAGCTTCTCCTTTTTCCATAGCAGTATTAAAGCTACCTAATTGAGGAGCTATATTTTGCATATACCATTCAACAGCCTGATCGCTTGTAGGATTAGATCCTAAAGCAGGATTTCCGTAATTAGAAAGTCCTGTACCATATTCACTACCTCTTAGATATTCATAATCCATAGTTTTTCTAGCTTGATGTCTTAAACTATCAGATGAAGAAACTCTACCACCAGCTTGTTTTTGAGATAGATTATATCTAGGAGTACTACCTTCAATTCTACCCATAAAGTTATTACCAGTTTCAGCAAACTGACCATCTTCATTTTGCCATCCTATTTGTTTACCTTGTCTATTATAGACTCTCCTAATACCAGCTCTTAATAAAGTAGGATCAGGATCTCTAGCAATAAAATAATCCTTAGGGTCCATACCATTAATTCTTCTATCCCTAGCTCTATCATTAGGCAAAGGCATTAACTCACTACCTATTCTACCAGAAGGATTATAAGTAGGTTTAGCAGATACTGGTACATTACCATTAGGTACTGGTAACGATCTTGAACCAGTAGGTAATTCATTTACTCCTCTAGATGGTAGTGAATTGACATCTATATATCTAGAAGCTGTTGCAGTAGGATCATCAGTAGGGCTATCAGTAGGATATCCTTCAGATTGAGGTATACCACTATCAACATCTTGTGGTTGATTAAATCCTGAAATACCAGGTATTAAACCTGGAATCATATCAGGAGACTTAGTATTAAACTGTTTACTTAATTCAGTAATGAATAATTGATTCAATAACTCTTTTTTAAGTTTCTTCTTTTTACTTCCTGTCAGTTTTATAGGATTATTACTAGCTTCTTCTTCACCATCCATTAGAGATAATACTTTACCAAGAGCATCCATATTACTAAACATAGATGATAATGGACTACCTCCATATTGAAATTTATTTATCATACCTCCGTGTTGTTTCTTTTTGATTACAACATCTGGTATCATAATAGTTTTATGATTACCTGTATCATTAATAAATGCTTCTGGTAACTTCTTACCTCTAAATGTTGTATTAGCTAATTGATGATTAAGATATTTTAATATATCTTCAGGTTGAGTTAAACCTGAGTTAGCTAAATATCCTAAACTATTTAATGGTGCAAATCCTGTTACTCCAACATCTATATCTTTTCTAGTATCAAGTAATCGAGAAAGATTCTTATAATACAGAGGTGCACTATTGTCTGATAAGCTACTAGATGCATTATAGTAACCAGATTTCATCTTATCTAAGTTCTTTATACTTTCAGTTATTTTACCCATAACATCAGCATTAGTAGTATGATATTTAGATAAACTACCTAGTAATTGCATACCATCTATTTCCCCTACATTAGGTACAATTCCTGCTTTAGGTCTCCTACCTAAGAAGCTTCCTACATTTTCACCAATGTTACTAGGAAGTTTAAGTAATGCATTTGTAACACCACCTAGTCCATCTAAAATTGCTGATCCCTGATGTTTAGCTATTTTTATTGCTGAACTTTTTGCAGAAGGTGTATGTCCAAATTCTCTACTTAGAGCTTCATTTACAGTAGATATATCATCAAATGTAGCTGAACGCCAACCAGTAATATCATTATTAATTTGTCTACTTATAGTATTAGGATTTGTAAGTCTACCAAGAGATTCATTTACCATATTTACCATCTCTGGATCTAAATCTCTATATGTAGGCATATCCTCACCAGTCATCATATTATCTGCAAGTTCCGGATTCTGTCTAGTTCTTCTAATATTAGGATTATCAGGTAATTCAATTCTTCCAATAACTCTTGGTGGCATATTAGAACCAGATGAAGGTGTAAAATTAGGACTAGCATAATCATTAACATCATTTGGTCTAGGTCTAGGAACCCAATCAGGATTACGCATTACAAAATCGTCAATATCTTCAATTTCAAAGTCTGGATCATGTGGGTTATCCATACTTTCATCTACAATTTGTTGAATACGTTCTCTTGGATTACTATTTATAGGATGTTCTAGTTCAGATAGCGATTTACTTTGACCTCCTGTTCTTTTTAATTCTTCCTCTAGTTCTGCTAAAGTTTTACCAGATAATCTTTTAACATCAGAATCATTTAAACCTGATCTTAAAAACTTTTTAATTAAAGTAGCTCTAGGAACACCAGTGTCCATGGTTAAAGAACTTAAAGATTGTATTGATCTCAATCTATTTAGTTCCTCTGGAGATATATTACTTGTTGCTACTTTATTAAATTTAGCAAGTCCTTTAATACCTTTATTAACTCCCTTTACAAACTGAGCACCACCTGGCATATATAAGCTAGGATCAGTAAGTACTTCTTCTATAAATCCTTTCTCTACATCTTTTTTTCCTGTAAGTGCATCCATAACTGTTACTCCAGGAGTATATGTTGCTTGAACAGCATTTCCAAGTATACCTTGTGGAGCTGTAACATCACCTATTGGATTTAATGGATTTAAACTTTGATAATTACGTAATGTATTAAATATTCCTAAGTGTCCAGGTGCTACACTTTGTATACCTTTTAGAAACTTAGCCCATACACTACCACCATGCTGAAACTTTCTTCTCTTAAGTTCTTCTTCTCCTAATCTATTTATTTGTTTAAATGCTCCACCATCTCTTCTAAAATAATATTTACCATCCTGTTTCTTATACTCGAAAGGATCTCCCTTAAATTTTTTAGTTTCAGATTGTGCAATGGGTTTAGATTCTTGTTTAGGAGTTTGATTAAAATGACTAACAAACTTCTTACCATGGTTTCTAGTCTCAGTAGGAAGTGTTGTATCATTTAACATGTCATCTAAAGTAACTGATTTACCTTTAGATTTAAGTTTATCTACAAACCTGTAAGGTCCATAGTTATAAGCCATTTCAGCTAAGATATTTTTATCAAAGTCTGATAACGTAGTATCAACCTTATTAATCATACCTCTAATGTCTTTTATAAGACCCTGAGATACGTAAGCATTAGTTTCTGGATTAGTTTTAACTTGATCCCAAGTGTACTTAGAATCATACTTTCTATTAAACTCTTTTAAAGCAATAGGAGTTATTTGAAACTGTCCTACAGCACCTGCTGAAGATATAGCATTTTGATTACCTGAAGACTCTATAGAAGACCTAGCTGCAAGCCATGGATCTTCCTGCATCATATTATTAACATCTCCACCATCTTGATAACCTTGAAATCCTGGAGTCTCTTGACTATAATCTGTTCTATTATTTTGAGAGTTCATATAATCTTGCTCACCTTGGAATCCCTGCATTAATACAGAGAGTGATCCTAACATAGGAGCAAAGTTATTTTGTATGCCTGAGACTTTAGTATTATAAGCTGTGTTATCTGCTCTAGATTGATCCTTATAAGCTATATATTCTTTTTTTGCATTCATATAACCCTTTTTTAAAGGATTAAGAGGATTATTAGTATCAAAGCCTTTTGAAGCAAAAAATTCTCCACGACTCATTCTACTAGGAGCTGGACCTGCAAATTGTTGAGCCATTTGCCCAAATTGAGGATTAAACTGATCTACAAACTTAGTAGCATCAGGTAGAAAGCCACTTAATAGTGGATTCTTATTGAATAGATTACTTAAATCTACTCTGTCCCCAAACTGATATTTCTTCATTCTAATCTAGCATTTAATCTAAAAATAAGCTTCATTGTATCTTCCAAGTTATTATAAGCATTAGTATTCTTGGGAAAATGTCTGTCTGCTACCTCCTTTACGTCCTCTTCTAGAAAGATCTTTAGTTGATCCCATGTTGACGGAATGTTGTTTATTAAACTTGACAGATCTTTTTGGAAGTGATTTTTTTTCATTTTTATTTATATATTCTGTTATATCTTCTTCTAAATCTCTAAATTTTGATAACTTGTTTTTCATATTATCTTATATTTTTCTGAACATTTGGTAAAACGTATCTAGTATATAATTTGATATCATTTCTATTTAAGATAAGTCTTACATTATAATATTTATCTTGAAGTACGTTTGCTGATTCTAAAGCTCTCTCAGGTTCATAATTAACTAGCTCACACTTAGGATTACATCTCTGTAAAGATATTAAAGGTTGATCATAATTAACTGTACAATCATAGAACTCATTTAATCTAAAATGATTATGTTGATATTCTACCTTTATTCTTCCTGGGTATTGAGATATTCTAGCATTTACATCTTCAGTATCTACTGGTTTTATTTCCTGTAAACCAGATGTTTGATATGAATTCCATACTCCAACCTGATCAAATGTATGTTTTCTAGAGAATAAAGTTAATGAATTATTCTCACAATTACAAGCTTCTGTAGCAACAACCATAGAATTAAGTTCCATGGTATCAAAGTAATTATCTATTTTATCTCTTATTACAAAATCTATAATATGAGGATATTTAACACCAAAGAATTCTTGGAATGAGCATTCAGTTGGATCTCCACCTTCTCCTTCATCATTATTCTTGTGAATCCATATTTCAGATCCTTTAATAGAATAGATATCATCTCTATCCCATACATAGGCTGTTGGCTTATAGGAGTGAAATGAAATCCATTTCTTCTTTGTAAAACTATAAGATATAGTCCATGGACTCTCATCATGTTTAGTTAGAAGAAGCCTATTTAATCTAGGATCTACACCCATAGAATAATATACTCCTGACTTCTTTTCATCTATGCAGGTAGAAGTATTACAGAAATTTAAATAGTCTTTGAAGAAATTATACATCCTAAAAGAAGATATTTCAGTAATACCTTCATCAAACTGATATACTTTTCTTGCTTGTCTATCTACCCAGAAGTAACCAAACTGAGTTGATATAGCTGCTTTAGGGTCTATTAACCCATATAAGCCTTCTGGTATGTTTTCACCTATAGGATAAGGCTCTACATATAAACCAGACTGATAACTATTTGGTTCAATTTGCCTTTCATTAACAGTGTATAATAAGTCCTCAGTATGAGCATATATTTTATTCTTATTAGAGAACATCTTATACAGCTTACCAGACTCAGGAGGTATTTGTAAATAATCCAATCCTTGAAAATTCTTATAAGCATCTATAGAAGATGTTATAAACTGTCTATTAGAGAATATTATTTCATTGGTAGTTTGACCACTCATGCAATCATCACAAGCACATGTATAATATGGATCTGGTATACCTCTTTCTACTTGATAGTTATTAGCTTTAGAGTAAGACCAGTTATAATCAAAGAAGTTATCATGGAATCCATGAAGACTAGCTTCACTTTCACCACCTTCATCGTCAGTCTTTAAAGTAGGAATACCTAAGAACTGATCTATCCATTCATTAGTAAAGAGTACTTGTTTCATTAAATACCACATAGCACCCATCATAGGAGCAGATATAAAATATCCTGCAGTATCAGATACAGTTTCAAGATTAGTTAAATCATGTAATTGTAATCCAGGTAATGCTATACCTAATATAGTACCTATTAATATTTTAGCAGTTAACTTCCATAAAGAAGGCTGATGATCTTCAAAACCAAATAGGTTTAAGAATGATTGTCTCCAATCATGTTTATCTGGAGCATGAGAGCCTATATAATATTTACCTAACTTAGGATAGAACTTATTTTTAAACTCATCACTTATAACTCTTCTATTAGTATTTACTGTTGATTGACAAGTAAATGTTATTAATCCTTTATATACTTTAGGAAAGTAAAAGTCAGAATCTGGTGCTGTTTTAGCTTTAGCATCTTCCCAACCTAATGTTGTATTACCTATAGTATGTAAACCTGCCCAGTTCTTAGCATCTGCTGAGTCACCTGATTTAGGATGTTTAGTATGATACCACATTCCTACATAAGATTTAACAGCATCTTCTGGACTATCTTTAACTGATCTATCTTCCTTCTTATTAGAAGGTCTTGAAGGAGCTGTACCACTACCTCCTCCAATAGGGAATTTATTACCTACTTTATCTGATATATAACCAGATCTTTTTATAGTGATAGGATTTACATAACTATCACCACATAGACCTTCTATTTGAGTTGTTAATCCTACACCAGCTTGTAATATAGGAATATAAGCCATATTAGGTAAATCACCATATTGATCTGGTAAGTTACTAACTAAGGCTACTAAATTTGCACTAGCATTATGTATAGGTGCAGCATGATCTAATACATCACCTACAAAGGAAGCATCTGATTCACCAGTAACTCCTTTCTTTAAAGTAGGTAGTTGACCTCCAACCCATAAGCATGATTGCTTATATCTATTCATTAAAGAATAAATGCTCATGTCTGAAGATGGAGAAGCTGTTGTTGTATCTGCTTCACAATATATAGAACCTGTAGCAGCTATTGGATTAACATAATTTGGAGATCCTGGAGTAAATACATTAAGATTAACTGCACTACAGTTACCTCTTTGATCTACTTTAGTTCCATATTTTTGATTATCTGGAGGAAGTCCTTCAGCATATAAGTTATGTCTATAACCTATACCAGATATTTCACCTATATCTACTATACCTGTTATATTTAAAGCAGCATTTCTAAATAAGGTATCTGGTGAAAAGAATAAAAATGAAGGATGTGGATCTGGATTTTGAACCATCCTAGAACCACCATCATCTATTGTAACATCTACAGTCTCAAAAGAATTAACCATGTGTCTAGATTGAACATAGTTATTTCCTTTATAGGGAGCTATATAACATCTAATGGCTAAACCTTTTGCAAGAACTGTTTTATTAGCATCAGTCCTTTCTACTTGATATATTGTATAAGGATTAGTTTTATTTAATTCCTTAGGTAATTCTGCAGCAGTAGGTAATACTATATTACTAAATTTAACCCCTAATAATATTACATGTATATCTTTATGTTCATCAGCATCAGGTGTATCTTTAGAAGGAACACCTCTAGATCCTGATTTAAAAAATCCTACTTCAGCCTCTGTTGGAAATCTAAAATGTTTAACTTGTTGTCCAGCATTACTACCATATATGTTATCACCATTACAATTTTTAGTAAATGGATATTTTATATTAGTTTCAGTTTTAACTGCTGGAGTTCCTGAAGCTACTATCTTTATTTGCTCATTAGATAATAATTTACCTTGACCATCATATACATTACCTGATACAGTTCCTCTAGCTTCTAGATTCTGTGTACCAGGAGTTGTAGAAGTAGCTGATAAGGTTACTGAACCTTTTTCTTCAGTTATTCTTTCTCTATTTTTAATAGCCTCTATTAAGGCTGCAGCAGCTGCTCTAAGAGATGATGGGGAATAAGATATAGGAGCTTTAATGTTTATCTTATCTTCAGTAAAGCCAGATAACATATCCTCCCAATCATTCAGCATTTTATCTACTTGAACAGAGTTTGGAGTACATGCTCCACTATTACAGTCTCTGCAATTGTCTACTGTACATAATTTATCTATATCAGCATTCATTGCCTCTATAGCTGATGTTAAATTATCCTCATAAGTTTTATCTGTAACTATATCTCCAGGAGTATTAGCTACATCATCCCTATGTCTCCTGTATATTTTAGGTTCAAATGTTATAGTAGGTACAGATGCTTGACTATCATTACCTTCACCTGTTTCAGTTGATGTTGTAGATCTAGCTTCTAATCCTTGGTTTGATTCTCCTGATTTGTCGGAAGTTGGTCTATTATCTGTAGACCCAGTGACATCACTAGAGCCGCTAACACTACCACCACTGCCACCATTAGGAATATTAAAAACACCACTTTTTGTGTAATCCAAGTAATTAAGTCCGATACCAAATGCATAAGATTCTCCATGAACATATGATTTTAAATTATTTTTTTGAGCATATTCTAAAGTAGTTTCATATGCTATCCATTCAACTTTAATGTTGTTTACCTTAGACTGCCAATCTACATTCTTCTCTTGTTTTAATCTATATAACCACAATCTACCATTAGATTGAAATAAGGATCTACCTTTAACATAGGTTTTCTTTCTTCTAGCTTCTAATATTTCAGCAACATCAACATCTAAACCTTTTTGACCATAATAGTTAAAAGATGAATTAGATGATGAATAATGTAGAGTGAATATCTCAGCATTAACACTACCATCTATTGTTTTTACAGCAGCTATCTCTAATGAATGATATGAACAATCTAAATTAGAAAACTTAATTTCTATATGTCCAAAAGACCTTTCTCCTGCTATATTATGTGGTGAACCTAAGTGTGCAGGTTCAGTAAAGTAAAACCAATTACTAGTATTACCATCTGCATCTTTATATCTGGCTATGAACTCATAGGTTCCTGCTAATGCAGCAGTACCTCCATTCTCATAAGCATGAGCTGTCATTCTAGGAGAATTGACTCCTTTTAATAGTTTAAAGTAATCACAAGTTCTTTCTCCACAACCTGCTTTACAGTTAGGATCTGCTTTACAGTTTTTACCTGCTTCTATGGATGATTTAAGTGCTGTCTTTCTTTTAGGAGACAGCATTTCATCTAAATTAATCCACCTATATTCACATCCACTTGACCAATAAACAAGTAGCTCATGACATGAATATTGATATTTATATACACCTTCTATCCATTCACAACCACTTAATTTCCAATCACAACCAAATTCTTTATCAGAACATACAAATGTTTTAGTACCATCTTTATGAGACACTAACCAGAGATCACCGTTATCTAAAAAATATAATGTAGAATCTTTACTTTGTACTGGTAAAGTTCCTGTTATAATAGATCCAAGATCAGCAAACAACCTGTTAGAGTGTTCATTAGATACATAGGTATCTTGGTATAGATCTGATGTAACTAAGTTCTCAGCATATCTATATGTATCAGGAGGTTGGACTGTTCTATCAGAATCCCAATCTAAACCACCTGTGAAGGTATTTATTATGTTTTTGTTTTCCATTAATAGCTGGACTCAGGACTGTAGTTATTGCCTGGATTATATTTATCTGGAGTTGCTTTACCAGCATTATGCCAGTAGTTAGGATTGAACATCTTTCTCCAGTCTGTCTTTAATATTGAAACAAACTCATCATATTCTGGATAAGCAATCTCAGCTCTAGCTCTTGTTATCTTAACTTCTTTATCTCTATCTAACCTATCTAAAGCCTGTAATACATTTCTATCAAGAGTTATATAATACCTTCTTTCCATTACTGCATGAATTACAGCAGTTAATACTGCATCTATAACTCTTGGTACATTAGGTACTAATCTATAACCATCTTTATCCATATCATGAGCCATGTATGCTAATAGTACTTCACCTTCTCTAAAGTTAGTGGTCATTGTACCATTATATATTTTATACTCTATTGTTTCAGCATGATCTTTCTTACATGTTAAATCATTAAGTCCAAACCATGTATCATTACTTCTATCCATTAATGTAAAGGAAGAAGGATAATTATATCCTCTATATCTTGTTGGATTATAATAATCTGAGAAAAACTTAGATGCAGCTGCCGTATACTCTGGATTAGACATTCTCCATATCTTATCTACATCAACCTCATATAGTATTTTACCACAATTACAATGATCTTGTTTACAAGCAGGACACTTAACATTTATTTCTAAATTACATAAGTTCCCAGGAAGACCCTGCACAAATTGTGATACTTCTTCTTTAGGTATTATTTGATCTACAGTCTTATAAGCAGCCTGTAAGAAGTGTGAGTAATTTTTAGGTAATTGAGTTCTATTATCTTTAACATCTAGTAAAGCTAGTGAGAACTTTTTAAGTTGTTTACCTACCATTTTAGGTACAGTATCGTCTATAATAGAGCGAATAAAACCTTCGTCTATTGGATCTCCTTCAGCCTGATACCTTCTAGTATAATCTGAAATTAAATCTTTTGATGATATTAAAGTATAATCCATTATCTTATTGGTAGTACATCATAATCTCTCTTATAGGGATCATTTGCACAATCAATTATATGTTTTGCTAATCCTCTTTTACCTATTACTTTATCATTACCTCTATTGGGAATCATCTTGTATAACTTACAGTTTTTGTATTTACATCTCTTAGTTATCCAATGCCACATGAAGTAATATCCGTTAGTATGTCTGTTTAGTAAGAATCTCTTCTCACCTGTTAAGTTAAAGTGTTTATAATCAAGAGTTTTGTTCTTCTTCAGCTTAACCTTTATTATTCTTATTACTCCTCCACCTAAAGGTAGTCTAAACTCTCCTCTTTCATATATTATGTATTTAGAAAGCTCATAAAAAAAACTAAGAAGTATGTCTTTATACTTCTTATGACTATATTTATCTTTAAAAGGAGAATGCTGATAAGCACTACTTATTGTAAAAGTCATTTAATAGGTATCTGAGTATTAGATACATTATCTTGATTGTCGTTTACTATATCTGAAATAGGGGTTTTACCCTTCATTAACTGTTGAATAGCTAAATCATATAATATGGGAATTAGCTGTTGATCCATTATGAATTCCTTATCTAAAGGTCTGAAGCATTGATCTATATCTCCTGTACAGGATGGATAATTAAATGCGTCAAGTGGATCTGAAAATACAGCACTTAGGGTTGCTGCTGTTTTAAATCTCTGATTGTAGGTTATTAAGTAAACGCCATCTCTATTGTTTACTCTCATTCTTCTTAATGTCCAATATGGTCTAGTTACATCAGCTTCAAATCTACTAGACAATCTATATTTAAAATCACTCCACTGAATATAATCATAATTATAAGTTCCTATACCATCATTAACAGAGTTTACTTGCCCTATTATATTTGGTATAGGATATAATGATCTTTGAAATATAAATTCTCCAACAGGTTGACATGGACACTCACTTGCTGGAACTTCTTCTAATCTAATACAACTGATTGGTTGACTGTTGAGTTGAGTTAAAGGATAACCTTTATCCCTCATTTTTTCATGTAAAAGTTTATTCCTGTACCCTAAAAGGTACTTATAAACTAGCCTTGAACTCCATCCAGAAGCATCAGATATTCTTACTTTATCTGCTACTTCTAATCTAAATCCATTAATTACTGCTCTATTTGTTTCAAAATTACTCAACTGGTGTATCTTGATAATATTCTCTTACGAACTTCCATGGATTAGTACATCCACAATATTCATACATTTTAATTAATACTCTATCACCATCTTGGTAATGGATGTATTTTCTTAATGTAGCTCCCTCTTGCTTTTGCTCTGTCTTAATTTCTTGCATTATTTACAGGGTTTAAGTATTACACTATCTTTAGGTATTTTAATTATAACTATACTATCTCTAAATACTTTAATTGTATCTGGACATAAACCTGTAGTAGGAGTACCAAATACTTTTATCTCAGCAAGATGTAAAGGATTTGCTCCATAACCAGTATTATCCATCCATATTCTAACATATCTTCCTGTAGCACCATTTAAATTTGAATTAGTAAATACTGCATTAGTAGCTAAGCCACTTGGAACATTAAACGTATATACTGCATTTTGTGAGTACGCAGTTGGTGGAACATCTGTTATAAATATTTTAAATCTTTTTAATCTATTGCCACAGCAATCACCTCTATTTGTAATTTCAATAGAAGTAGCTTTAACTGAAGCACCTAGATCTATTTGTATCCATGGTTGTATCTCATTAGCAGTATGACTAAAGTTAGCTCCACCAACTCTACCATCATTTGCTTTAGATGCTGGATAACTATTTGCACTATTATAATTGCTAGATTGAGTGATTGGTTTATTCTCACTAACAGGAACTATTACAGAACAAGGGGTACAACTACCACCACAGTCAACACCAGTTTCATTACCATTCTTAATTCCATCACTACATGTTGGAACAACAGAACATGGTAAACATGCACCATTTGCAACCCTACTTCTTATTAGATCACCAGGTTTAGGTCCAAAGCCATTAGAGAACTTAATACCATAGTTTGTCATGTGGCAGTAACTCATTATAGTTCCACCATTTGAAGGAGTTGGTCCAGGTGGACAATCACCTTCTTGAGTTACACAGTTATCTATTGGACCTCCAGGCCATGAACATGAATGAGTATGAGGAGAACCTAAGTTATGACCTAACTCATGTGTTACAACCATTGTAGACCATGAATAAGGAGGTATTTGATCTGGTGCTGGAGCTACTGGAAAGCTAAATGTAACAGCACTAAATCCATATCTAAATGATGGTTTACATAATACATCTACATATGCTATACCTGATAAAGAACTTGATTGTCCTCTAACTAAATGAACTAAGTTACCAGTAAAGTTAACATCATTAGTTCTTCTAGCTCTTAATTCATTTAACGCAGTTGCAGGATTATCAGAGTAACCATCATCAGTAGTATGAACGTATATGCTCTTTATAGAGATATCTATGTTCTCGTTTTTATATAAAGCTTTAACTCCTGAAAATAATGAAGTCATCCAGTTAATGCAGGATTGAACATTACCATTAAAGTACTTATATACTTCATGAGTAAGTTCAAAGTCTACAGTTACACATGATGTACCTACAGCTAATTGAGGTTCAATTTGAGACTGAACTTCTTTTAATAACCTAAGTTCATCAGGATCAATTTCAGTAGTACCACATTCAAATTTTAATGTATCTACAACTGGACCTAGTAAATATTGAATATCAGTTTGCTTATTAAGTGTTAGTTCACCAAAGCTAGAGCTTACAATACCAGTTATATTATTATCAAATATAGATATAGTAACATAACTTCCAGGTTGATCTTTAACTTTACCTGCATAGAATACTCCTAATTCACCATTAAACTCTACACCATTTACTTTGAATGCAGGATCAAATAACGATATTTTATCTAAAACAAGGGATATAATCGTATCTCCGTATGGGAGATCAATTGTTATTTTATCCTTTTTGTTCTCTTTAAGGTTATCTAAAACATTATCATTTACTACTAGTAAAGTACCATCAGATACTAAACTAGAAACAGAAGGATCTAATTCAACAGCCTTAAATAAAGGATTACTCTTACAAGCAATAAGTAAGAGTAATAGTAAATATAATAAATTTTTCATCATTACGGTTTTCTAAACCACACAGTACCTATTTTTTTAAACGATATTACATCACCTGCTGCAGCAGCAACAATGGCTGTTGGCGAATATACAGTTGTACCACCAGTTGCAGTTATTGCAAGAGTAGTAACTACATCTGAGAAGTAGACATCAAGTTCACCAGTCATATGTGATGTACCAGGAAGTACTAGTGCTAGAGTTGTTTGAGTTCCAGGTGTACCAGCAATATTGAAATGTACAACATTAGCTGCATTAGGAACTACTAAGCTATCATTAGCAGCAGTAGTTACACTATACAATGAATCTTCTAATGGAACATTACCTGTACCTAATATAGAACTATCAGCAACAGTTTTAAAGTTACCAACAGAACCCTGTCTAACTACTTGAGCAATAAGTATTTTTTCTGGTCTTTTATTACCACTAGTGCTATCTATAATTGGAAGGTAAGTAGCAGCAGCTACAACAGTATCTTCTAAAGGAAGTTTGATTATATTATTTAACTGAGCATTTGCTACAGTTGCAAAAAGACTAAGAAATAATATTACGATTAAATTTTTCATTTTATTTATTTTGTTTTTGTTTTAAATTTTAAATAGCTACATATAAACTACCGTTCCATATGTAAAAAGTTGATTCAGCTTTATCAACATATGTTCTATCAACTAATCCTGTAACAGGAAAGTCGTCAAAAGTATCATAATACAATGTTGCACATTGACATCCACAATCTAATCTAGATTTTAGATAGTCTATCTGTGCTTGCAAATCTCTTAATGCTATATGTTGATTCTTTGGATATATCATTCTATATATATTGCTTCTAATTTATCTACAGAGTAGACTAGTAGCTGACTCTGTTTTGTGTGTTTGTAACCTTGTCTTTTTTCCCAATCACTTTCTTTAGCTAATGAAGGTAGATGTCTCAATTTCATACCTCTATATTCTTTAACTGTTTCTGCATGAAGATGTCCACATAAGAATTCTCTATATGTAGATTTTCCCCATTGTGCAGGAAATTCATTAGCTAAGATACTTTCATATTCAGTTGGTTTAAACTCACCATGTTCTAAGCCTAATAAGACATTACCATAAGTGACTGCTTTAACTAACTTATCAGTATTATCTACAAATACTTGTTCATCATTTCTGTAATATCCTTGGATATAATCTCCTAACATAAACATTCTGTTACCATCATGATTACCTGGAACATTAATTACACCAACTCTACAACCAAATGTTTTAAGTATTTCTATTGATTCAATCAATATATCTCTACCTGCTATCCAAGTTTCCTTCCAGTTTTGATAATCAAATTGAGGAGTTCCCTTGGTAGTTTTATAGTCAAAGTCTGAATTAAAATAATCATTACCTATTACAAAGACTATGCTTTCAAGTGGCATATGAGATGCCTTATTAATTAAATTACTTAAAGTAGAAATAAATAAGTCTCTATTTACTAGAACATCTTGTTCTCTACCTATATGGAAATCAGGTATGCTTATTACTGCCATTACTCCTGCTTCATATATATCCACCTTAGCTTTAAACTGCTTCTTAGGTGACGGTATATCATTTATAAGCTGTTCTCTGAAAGCTTTAATATCTTCATCAGAACTAGCTTTATTCTCATAGGATTCTAACCATTTAACTTCACCACCTTTACCTTGAATCTGCCATTTTTTTCTTAATACTAAACTAGGTGTACTTTCAATTGCCTCATGTGTTTCAGCTACTTGACCTATTTCTTCAAGTACTTCTTCAACTTCTAAAGGCTCATGTGGAGCATAATGTCCATTATGAATACCTGTATTTTTATACCATCTAATCCACTTTCTAGCTCTATCACCTTTTTTACTAGTAGACTCTATGTTATAAGCATCTTCTATCTGAGCATATGATAAACCTGAAAGTCTACCTGCTATAAAATCCAAAATTAACTGCTTTCTTACTAAGTTCATATAATAAATTTAATACCAAAGTTACGAACTTTTTCTGACATTTAGGTAACTATTTTAGTGTATTAACAATATATTAACTAATTTGAGTCTTCAAAATGTTAATCTGATTCTGTAAATCTTGTATCATAACCTTTAAACCACTAATATCTGATGCAGCTTCTAGCTTAGATATTTTACTATATAATACTGAGTTAAGTTCTTCTTGTGTCTGTAAACTATATTGACCTCCTGAGTCTGTTGCATCAAAATCTAATGTTTTAGACTCTGGAGTATTACTTATATATATTGTTTTAGAAAACAGCAGATGCCCACAGCTTGAGTTTAACCTAGCTTCAAGTGTTGCACTAGCTGGAAGTTCAGATGATTCTAATCTAACACCTGAGCTAATACCACTTAAATTTGCAATTATTGTATTGTTCTTAGTTATCCTAACTCTTAAGGACTCAAGTATAATACCTTGAGGTAGAGCAGAATTAAATGTACTTGCATCATATGTAAATCCCATAGTTACAGGAGCTACAACAGTATAAGTTTCATATTTGAATGACCTATAAACGACATCAGTTAAACAGGATGTAGCTGCATAACCTGTAAACGTATTATTAGATAAACCTATTGTAGAATCTGTACTTTGAGATATAGATGATCCACAGGCACAAGCATCCATCTTAGCTTTAAGTGCTGAAACAACAGAGGCAAGTTGAGTATTATACCCAGCTTGATCAATATTTTGTTCTATACCAATGTTCTGAAAACTAGGTCCAGAATATGTGGTACATTTATCAGATTGTTTTAAACACATTTCTTTATTTTTGAAACATCATGTAGTGCAGAAGCAATTACTTGATGCATATCATAATACTTATAATCAGTTAATCTACCTCCAAATATATATTTAGATTCTTTATTCATTAAAGATCTATATTTAGAGTACTTATCATTATTTATTTTATCATTTACAGGATAGAAAGGTTCACCTATATTAGAAGGATATTCTTTAGTTATAATTGTATTTGGTTGCTTTCCAAACTCAAAATGTTTATGTTCTACTATTCTTGTATAAGGTATGTCTAAATCAGTATAATTTATACAAGCAACTCCTTGATAATCTCCTTCTAAATGTTCTGATTCAAACCTAAGACTTCTATATTCAAGTTTACCAAATATATTATTATAAAAAGCGTCTATTGGACCAGTATAAATTACAGTATCTCCTAAACTATCAAAGTATTCTCTTCCTTCTAAATAATCAATACTTAATCTAACCTCAATTCCATCTAGTAATTTCTCAAAGATTTGAGTATATCCTCCAATTGGTATACCCTGATAACAATCATTAAAGTAATTATCATCATAAGTTAATCTAATTGGAAGTCTTCTTATTATACTTGTAGGTAGCTCTTTAGGATCTTTATTCCACTGCTTAGTAGTATAACCTTTTACAAAAGTTTCATATAACTCTATACCTACTTGAGACGTTATCCATTCTTCTAAGTTACTTGGATTAACATAATTTACTTTTACTTCTTCTAGTTTCTTAGCAGCTTGCTCTGGTGTTTGTACTCCATATATCTGATATAGAGTCATCATATTTATTGGAAATGAAAGTATTCTACCTTGATAAGATACTTTTGGTCTATACGTAAAATGGTTAAAGCTTGCATATTTATTTACATAATTCCAAACTGTTAAATCTGAAGTATGAAATATGTGAGGACCATATTTATGTACATTTATTCCTTCTACATTTTCTGTATAACAATTACCACCTATATGATCTCGTTTATCTAAAACTAAGACTTTCTTACCAGCATCTGTTAATTCTCTTGCACAAATTGAACCAAATAAACCAGCACCAACTATGATATAATCATACATTTTATTCTAACACTATAAATCCATTATCCCATTTTGTAGGAATTTTAACCCAGCTATCACCATATACATCATCAGCTATGAGTCCTTCTCTTATAATATCTGGTCCAAACCATGTTGAAGGTGCAATAACTACTTTATCTTTAAATGTAGATAACCATGCTCCCCACCAAGAAAAGGTTGAGTTAGAGATTATAAAATGGTTACATAATGATAATAACCAAAGACCTTCATGATCCCAATACTTACTAGGATCATTAAATATTACCTTTGGTAATTTTATATTCTCTTTACACCACTCCATATCATCACTCATTACTAATAGATGATCATAATAAGGAAGTTTATTTACAGCCTCCATTATGTACTCTAAAGTAACAACAGGATGTCTTGTTGGTTGAGTTAAATAATCCCCTCTACGAACATTTATAGCTGCTACTATATCGTCTTTAAAAAAAGGATAATCACTAATAACTCTATTAATAAAATCTAAGGGTGGTGAGAATAATCCTCTAACTGCTTCTGTATATTTTCCAAAGTACTTTTCTGATTGAAACCACCCTACAAATACTGTAGGTTTATCAAGATTAGGTTCTACATTTAAATAAGTAAAAGGAGCATGTACATGATATTCATCTGGACATCTAGTTATGCTAAAGTCTACTTTTCTAAATAGATTATTTTCAAAAGGTTTAGACGATGACTCTTCTGAAGGTATAACTAATTGTCTATTATATTCTAATGATTTACAATAAGCATGTGCTATTTGAAACATCATATTACCTGTTCTGCCCTGTAATCTAGCTGTTATATAGTTTTTATCAAGTAAGGAAATCATACATAATACTTATTTAATTCTAAGTCTACTAACTTTATTTCTTCTTTTGTAGGATAATAATAAGGTTTCCAACAGTGTATAACAGCAACATCTTGTTGTTCAGCTTCTAATTCTTCTATACTCCCAGGCCATCCTAATCTATCTCCCATATGAGGGATATTAGAATGTCTATACTGACTAGCATCTTCCCAACTACCAACACTAAATTTAGCATGTAAGAATATGTAAGTTAATGCTGAATCAGTCCATTCACTAGGACGTTTTTCAATACTTATTACTTTATCCCAATCTATAGTTTTTATTTTGTGATATGCTTCAATAAATTTAACTCTATTAAATACAGAACCACCGCAACCATATATTCCTCTAACATCTGTTTCTAAGTATTGATATAATTTTTCATCAAATGCAACTCCAGCAATACCAGATAAATCATATTTAGGAAGTCTTTGTACTTCTCTTATGAACCATACATCATCTTCAAAGTTCATTATCCAGTCACAAGTAGATAAGGTAGTTGTACATGCTTCATATACTCTATCAAACCACCCTAATATTGTATTAAGATCAAAAGCAGGTCTCCCACTATTAGGATCATTAAATCCGTTTAAAACTGTTCTACTATAGGTGCAACCAAACTTTTTAGATAATGGTTCCATTACAAAACTATTATCTTCATACATGGCAATAGGAGCACTTGGATAAAATTTTCTAAATTGTTTTAAAGCATTATATGCTGCAATATATCTAAAACCTGTCTGATAAAATAGCCCTATATTCATTCTCTAATATCTTTATTGTAGTTTGAGAGCCAAGGTTCTACATTTCCTGTTATTACAAACTCATTACCATTATGTGCACAATCTGAAAGTACATTTTCTCTTTGATATACAGCTAATGGATATGCTAAATATTTATTTAGACCCATGTTATTACCTATGTAACCATCAATAGGGGAATCAAAATCTTCAGTATAACCATCTCCAGGTCTATAACTTAAAATTCTATCATAACACTTACTATTTATTGCCCAAGCATGTGTAGTTAAAATCTTATCTACTTTAATTAGATTTCCAAATGGTTTATATATAAGTTCATCTCTTATTATTCCACCCATATAGTATACATCCCAATCTGGAGTTCTACTTAAAGTATCTAGAGAATTCTCTATGATTGCTATAGCTGAAACATCTCCTCCATTATAAAAAGTAGCATCATCTTCAAATATTAAAATATTATCTAGATTATTATCTTTAGCATATCTTACTACATTTAAATGTGATCTTCCACAGCCTCCAAGTCTTCTATATCCAAGTAGTTCAAAATCATTTCCAACATCATCTATTTTAGGTACACATGCGGAATATCTTTCTATAAAATCAGTTAACCCATATTGACCTACTTCTCTTTCAAACTGCTCTTTCCTATCTGGTCTATCATCTAAATTTATATAAAAAGCCTTTTTAAAAAAGGTATCTATTTTCATAACAACTTATAATTAGTTTATAGATTCATTTAACATATCTAACCACATACTCCCAACCTTATTGGAGTTAAAATTTCTTAGAATGTAATCCTTACCTTTTTTTCTAATTGTCTCTTTTAACTTTGGATTACTCTCTAATACTCTGACAGTTTCCATAATATTTTTTGTATTTTTAAATACACCCTCTAAATCCTTAGTTAAAGGTTCTTTCTGCATATCTTCTATAGTCTTAGCACCTTCTGGTGGAGTCATCCATATACAAAAATCACTAAAGTTTTCTGGTAGTGCTCCTAATGGATATGTTATAACTATAACCCCCATTGCAATTGCTTCTGCTACTACACAAGAAAAAGTATCCTTATGTACATCTTGATATGGTGTATACAAAGGATATATGAAATATTCACTCTCTGCTAAATGTTTAAATAAAGTTGTTTTATCCACCGCATCATGTCTAAAGAAAAATTCATCTTGATGATCATGTGTAGCCATTAAGTAATCAAAAGCATGAAATTCAGAACCTTCAATATTTAAATCTCTTACAGCACTTAAAGAAACATCTCCTCCTCTAGCCCATGCAGCATGAAATATAAATTTATTTTTCTTTCTTTTTATATTCTTAATAATAGTCTCTTCTACTATGTCCTCCATTATTGGATTTGGAATAATTAATTCTCTATAATAAGATACACTATTTTTTAGAGTTTCTGCAGTAGAATTATTCATTTGTTTTTCCCAGTTAGATATATTTACAATATGAAGTTTTAAATTATGCTTTGTAACATATTTAATCATATCATCTACTCCATAAATCCACTGCATATGTGACCAATATACTAAAGCTTTCTTAACTTTTATCTTTAAGTTATCATAATCGTTATACCAGAGCATATTTATTAGAATATCAAATTCATTATCGTCTACTCCTTCTAAGTCACTATTTGTATATGTAACACCGTTAACTTTAGTACCTGCTAGAAAGTATTCTCCATTTTCTTTATGTTGTTGCTCTAACTGTTCTTCTAGTCTATCTGTTATAAACACAACATCTACACCATGTTTAGCAAGATGTTCTGCAACTACAATTGCACTTGAATCTGTTCCTGATCCTCCTCCTCCTCCATATCTTAAATTATAACCATTTAAATAGTTACTTCTTCTACTATTTCCTATAACATTAAAAACTACTCTCATGATTAAGCTATTTTCTTTTCATAAGGTGCACTCCATCCTTTCTCACCATCAACCATATACATTACAATCTTATCTGGTTTTGAATCTGATGAAAATTCAGCAAGACACTTATTCTTTGTAAATGAGAATATTTCTGGATCTGTAATTGGAGTAAAATCTTTTCTAAATAATTCAGTTCCAGATGAATTTTGTATACCAAATGTTATTGCTTTTGGTTCTTTAAAATTACAATTTTTAAAAAAGTCTACATCCCATTGTTCTTCAATTTTATAGTTAGATACTATAAAACCTTCTTCCCAATTTGAAGGATTAGGTGGTTCATTAACTTTAAGTGTATAATTATGAATTCTACATTTTTTAAAGTCAAAACCTCCATAAACCTCATAATCATGAAGTGTTCTTTCAGTACCAAGACCATAAACTCCCATGACTATTCCATGTTCTTCTTGTCCAAAAAGTTGTCTTGTTTTATTCCTAGCTAATGTATCTCTAACTCCACTATTCTTCTTAGTATCACTTTCAATACCATGATCATCCCAATGTTTAGGTCTATAATTTCTTGTATACTCATGCCACATTATTGTTCTATATGGACTATAAAAATCATAACCATGTGTAAATGCTCTAGCACTCATAGTTGTCTCTTCAGTATATCCTCCAAAATATATGTCAGGATCATAAGGTACTTCTTTTATAAAGTTACCAGAAGTAAAATAAAAATGACCACTAAGAGTCCTTGCTTTTATTACATTAGTTCTTGATTTATAATCTTGAATATACCAAGGCATACTCATTAACAACTTATCTGCACTAAACTCATATTGAGACATTAATGAGGGTAAAGGATTATAACTAGACTCAGGTTCCTGGGGATCAAATGGGGTACAATAGGTAGTTATTATTGGCTTTTTAGATAACCTTAGTGCTGAATTATAATCTTCAAGAATTAAAGTATCCCATCCTTTAACAAATCTATGGTGTGAGTCTATCTGTAGAGTGTATTCTTCACCATCATACAAGGTATTAGTAATACTTCTAGCCCATCCTAATCCTCTACTTGTTGAATAATGATGTTTACTTACTCTAAATTGAGGATTATTATCAAATATGTCTCTAGGTTCTGTTTTATCCCACTGCCAACAAATTCCAAATATTAAATTTTCTGGTTTATCTGCTTTAGCTAAACAATCCTCTATTGTAGGAATAAGTTGACTATCTCTATAAGATGCAATTTGTACAAATATTTTACTCACTTTTTTTTTTAATTTTACTACAAATATACTAAAATCTAAGGACTTTTTGTAAAATTTTTAAAAGTAAATATTATACACACGTACCTGATACACAGGTTTGTCCACCACCACATGTTACACCACAAAAACCACAATTGCTATTGTCAGTTAAAATGTTAGTACACGTCTGTGAGCAACACTTAAGTCCAGTTCCACAGATACTGTTATCAGCCTTTGGTTCACAACCAGTAGGTCCACAATTTTGACAAGAGTGACAACAGTCTCCATCACAACAAGTTGTAGTGTTAGGACATAAAAAGAAAGATATAGCAGCAAAAACTACATTTGAATTATCTTCTCCAAAAAACAGAGTATATAATACAAAGCTAAAGTAAAGAATATAAATTATATATTTATTTTTCATCAGTTTATAATATTTAATTAAGGTTCCCAAGAACAACAATTTGTTGTAGCAGGATTATAACAACTACCAGGACCAGTATAAGGTCCACAGCATATTTGTCCACCAGTACAAGGGCATGATGGTGTTGGCGTAGGTGTTGCAGTTGCAGTTGGTAAAGGTGTATTAGTTGGAGTTGGTACAGGAGTTGATGTTGGCGTACTAGTTGGTAACGGGGTATTGGTTGGTAATGGAGTACTAGTAGGTAAGGGTGTTGCAGTGGGTGTACTAGTTGGTACAGGGGTAGCTGTTGGAGTATGCGTTGGTTCTGTAGGCAGTGGAGTAGGCACTGGAGTATTTGTAGGTGCAGGTGTAGCTGTTGGTGCTGGTGTAGCTGTAGGCGTTGCAGTAGGTGTAGGTGTTCTAGTAGGAGTACTTGTTGGTACAGGAGTACTAGTTGGTGTAGGAGTACTAGTAGGCAATGGAGTACTAGTAGGAGTAGGTGTATGAGTTGGTCCTCCTGGTACTACTGTACTAGTAGGTAAAGGAGTTGCAGTCCTAGTTGGAGTTGCAGTTGGTGTTGCAGTTCTTGTAGGAGTTGGAGATGGAGTAGGTGTAGGGGTACTTGTTGGTGTGGGTGTTGGAGTATGTGTAGGATCACCTGGACCTGGAGTAGGTGCAGGAGTTACAGTAGGTAAAGGAGTACTCGTTGCTACAGGAGTAGCTGTAGGAGTAGGTGTTGAAGTACTAGTTGGTGTT
>Ga0138256_10001659_pt1 | contig 23984 bp, 18 predicted proteins | sample KNB2016incub_MG_FD_105486 | JGI IMG/M metagenome (GOLD analysis project Ga0138256, IMG submission 105486) | Active sludge microbial communities from wastewater in Klosterneuburg, Austria - KNB2014incub_MG | ecosystem: Engineered > WWTP > Activated sludge > Unclassified | place: Austria... | reverse complement strand
GTGGACGGAGTCGTCGCGCGCTCGCGGAAGCGCGCCGCTTTTGCGCGGTTGCCACAGGTGGCCATGTCGCACCAGCGTCGTCGTCCGTTTCGGGTCGCGTCGTAGAACACGCGTGTACAGCGAGGATCTCCGCAGCGATGGATCCGGGACAGCTCGTCGGCGATCAGTGTATCCGATGCCGACTCGACGATCGGGATGATCAGCCCGGCGAAGGCGTCCCCGACGGGGACGAACGCACGGGCGAACGTCCCGTCCTCGCGGCTCTCGAGGCGCCGAGTCCCCGCGCTACGCCCGAGGACGCGATTGATTTCCGTGAGGGCGTCCCATCGGATGCGTTCGGACTGTGCGCCGCGCTCGGCGAGCGCCCGCAGGGCCGCGCGGACGCGTCGCGCGTCGACGAGGGCGGCCGCCGCGCCAGCGGGCTGCTGTTGCGCGCGGCGTCGCATGACGAGCGACCGTTCCGCGTCGAGCACCGAGGCCGCGTCGAGGAACCGCACCAGCGCGTCGAAGTCGCGCAGCAGGTCAACGCGCGTGCCGCGGCGCACGTCGTCCGTGTTCACGAAGTCGAGCCAGAGCCGCTCGGCGACCAGGATGAAGGGCACCACGACGGTGCGCGCGGCATTGCGCGCGACGTGGCCAGGCGGTGGGTCCCGCACGGGGACGTACGACGAGGAGATACCCATGGGCGCCCTAGCTTATCCCGCCCCCCGGAAGGGAGCAAGGCGCGCCCCCGCGCGCCCCTGCGCGCCCCGGTGTGTAGATTCTACGATCGCCGGATCCACGGGGACCGGTGGGACCCGAACCCGACCGCCGTTCATGCAATCGACCCAGGTCCCGCGCATCGCCGTGGGGTCTCGCAACCCGGTGAAGGTGAGCGCCGTGACGGCGGTCGTTAGGCAGTTTGCTCCCGGAGCCACGGTCGAGGGGGTGCCGGTGGCGTCGGGCGTGCCCGACCAACCGGTCGGCGACGACGAGACGATCCGCGGTGCCGCCACGCGGGCGCGTGCGGCTCGACTGGCGTTGGACGCGGACATCGGCGTGGGGATCGAAGGGGGGGTGGTCGAGGAGGCCGACGGACACATGCGTTCGTGCGCCTGGGCGGCCGTGTCGCTGCGTGATGGGCGCGAGTTCATCGGGGGGTCGCTGGCGATGCCGCTCCCGCCGGCGGTTGCCGCGCTCGTGCGCGATGGCGTGGAACTCGGGCACGCCATGGATGCGCTCACGGGTGGGCACGACACCAAGCACGGGGCCGGGGCGGTGGGCATCCTGACGCGCGGCATGATCGATCGACGGCAGGCGTACGAAATGCTGGTGACCTACGCCCTCGCCCCGGTCATAGCCAGCGAGTACTGGTCCGTCGCCCCGGCGTCGTCCAGCGTCGTGGCCCGCTGATGTCCGCCGCGCCATTCGTCATCCACGAGCGTGTGAGGTGGAGCGATTGCGATCCCATGGGGATCATCCGGTACGATGCGTACACTCGCTTCTTCGAGCTTGGGGAGTCGGAGATGTTTCGCGCCTGCGGCATCGGCTACCGGACCTTTGCCGAACGATTCGGGATCACGCTGCCGCGACGGGTCATGCACCTCGAGTATCCGTCGCCGCCACGGTTGGATGAGCTGCTGGAACTGGCGGTCTACATCTCCGAGGTGCGCGGACGTTCGCTACGACTCAACGTTGATGCGTATGGCGACGAAGGGAGCCTGCGCATGGAGGGATACCTGATTCTGGTCTGCGTATACGATGGCCCCGATCGCGGCGATGCCATTCGCACCATGCCTTGGCCCGCAGATTTCCTCGCGGCCCTCGAGCCGATCCGACTGTCCGTGGATGCGGCCCGTGCCGTACGCCACGAGGTGACACGATGACGACCCCTGCCACGCCCAGCGACAGCTATTTCCGCAAGGGCTTCGGTCTCGGTGCACAGGTCAAGGCGGACCTGGCCGCCGACTACTCCGGGCATGTCGTGGACCTGTTGCGCGAACGGGACTACACGCTCGAAGCTGGCGGCCTGACGGTCCGGCTGGCGCGGGAGTTCGGGTTCTGCTACGGGGTGGACCGGGCGGTGGAGTACGCGTACCAGTCGCGCAAGAAGTTTCCCGATCGGCGGACGTTCCTGCTCGGGGAGATCATCCATAATCCGCACGTCAACGCGAACATGCGGCGCATGGGGATCGAGATCCTCTCGCCGCTCGACGGTGTGCACGATGGCGAGCCGCGCTTCGACCTGTCGGTCGTGGGGGCCGAGGACGTCGTCATCCTGCCGGCGTTCGGGGTGACGGTGGCCGACTTCGAGGCGCTGCGCGCCCATGGCTGCGTCATGGTCGACACGACGTGCGGGAGCGTGCTCAACGTGTGGAAGCGCGTGGAAGCGTATGCCCGGGACGGCTTCATCGCGCTCATCCACGGCAAGTACTACCACGAGGAAACACGGGCGACCGCGTCGCAGGTGCTCAAGTATCCCGGCGGCCGCTACCTGGTGGTGCGCGACATGGCGGAGGCCGAGGCGGTGTGCGCGTACGTCGAGGCATCGGGGCGTGGGGATGTCTCGGCGGAGCAGCGCTCGGACTTGCTCGCGCGGTTCGCCACGGCGGTGTCGCCCGGTTTCGATCCCGACGTGGACCTGCGCTCGATCGGCGTGGCGAACCAGACGACGATGCTGGCGCGCGAGTCGCTCGCGATCGGCGAGGCGGTGGGAGCGGCGATGGCCCGTGGCTACGGTGCAGAGTACCGGGCGGCGCACCACCGCACCTTCGACACGATCTGCTCGGCGACGCAGGATCGACAGGATGCCGTCAACGCACTCCTGACCGAGCCGCTCGATGTGATGATCGTCGTGGGCGGCTTCAACTCGAGCAACACGATCTCGCTGGCGGCGCTGTGCGCCGAGACCGTGCCGACGTACCACGTGGAGGACGCAGAGGCGATCGATCCCGAGCACCGCACGCTGCACTATCGTGTGGCCGGCGTGGCGCATGTCGAGGCGGACGCCGCCGATTGGCTGCCGGCGGGCGAGGGCGTGCGGGTCGGCATCACGGCGGGGGCCAGCACGCCGAACAACAAGATCGGCGCGACGGTGGTTCGCATCTTCGCCACCCGAGGCATAACCGCCGAGTCCATCGGGTGAGATTTCCGTTCCTGCGCCGCGCCCGGAAGCGCTTTCCCTCGGCCGCGGACTTCGGCTTCCTCGAGTTGCGCGGCGGTGAGACGCGGGTGGTGCTCGTGCCGTCGTTAGGTGGCAAGATCACCGAGCTGTTCATGGGTGGCCGTGAATGGCTGTGGACCAGCGACGTGATTCCGCTGTCGCGCGGCATCGATGGCATGTCGTACCTGGAATCCGGCGATAGTGGCGGCTTCGACGAGTGCTTCCCGACGGTGTCGTCGTGCCGGGTGCCGGGCTGGGTCCGGGCGTTCGGCGGCATCGAGCTACCGGACCACGGCGAGCTGTGGTCGCAGGAGCCGCAGCTGTCAGTGCGCACGGCGGCCGACGGTCAGCGCGCCATCTTCACCTGGCGAGGCGTGCGCCTTCCCTACCGGCTGCAACGATCGGTGCGCGTCGTGCCGGATGGCAGCGTCCAGATGGACTACGTGCTGAGCAACGACGGGGTGGACCGGCTGCCGTTCATCTGGTCGACGCATCCCATGTTTCCGCTCACGCCCGAGACGCGCCTGCTGCTCCCGGAAGGGGCGCGGCTTCGCGTGTTTGCCCGGCATGAGATCGAGCTGGGCGAGGTGCGGTCCGAACATCGCTGGCCGTATGTGCGCGGTAGTGGCAAGGTGCATGACTTCGTCGTGCCGTTCGGGGTCGCGAAGAAGTACGCCTGCAAGCTGTTCGTCGACCTGCCCGAGGGTTCGGCCGCGCTGCGACAGGGAGACAGCGAGCTGTCGATCACGTTCGATCCGTCGCAGGTGACGCACCTGGGGATCTGGATCAACAAGCACGGCTGGACCCCCTTTCGGCGGGAGTCGCGCTACCTCAACCTCGCGTTCGCCCCCTGCATCGGAGCCCCGGACTCGCTGAGCGATGCGCTGGGTGACTGGAAAAGCGCGGCGTGGGTGGATCCGGGGACCGAGCGACGCTGGTCGGTCACCTGGACTGCGCGCCGCGTCGTGAGCGAGCCGGCCGAGCCAACGCGATAAGGTGGCCGTCGCGCGTCCGCGACGCCTCGTTCTCGCTGCCCCGACACCAGGAGTGACAGCCGTGATACATCATGCACCACCAGCGACTGCGACGGTGCGGCGCGTGACCTGTTGCCTCACGATCGCGGGACTTTTCATCGGTAGCCTGTCGACCCCGGCGCTTGCGCAGCAGGGGGGCGCCTATGATGTCGTGATTCGCGGTGGCACGGTGGTGGACGGGAGCGGTCGTCCTCGCTTTCGTGCCGACGTGGCCGTGCGCGGCGATCGCATCGTCCGCGTGTCGACGACGCCGATCGATACGCGCGGGGCGCAGCGGGTGATCGATGCCAGCGGGCGCATCGTTGCGCCGGGCTTCATCGACCTGCACACGCACCTCGAGCCGCTGTTGCGGCTGCCGGCGGCGGAGAGCCACGTTCGGCAGGGGGTGACGTTGGCGCTCGGCGGGCCCGACGGCAGCGGACCGTTTCCGCTCGCGGCGTACATGGACTCGGCGCAGCGCGCGGGGCTCGGGCTCAACGTGGCCTATCTCGTGGGGCACAACACCGTGCGCGAGCGCGTGATGGGGCTCGCGAATCGCGCGCCCACCGCGGAGGAGCTGGAGCGCATGCGCGTGCTGGTGGCGCAGGGCATGGACGATGGTGCGTTCGGGATGAGCACTGGGCTGCGCTACATCCCCGGTTTCTACTCGCGCACGGACGAGGTCGTGGCGCTGGCCCGCGTGGCCGCCGCCCGTGGCGGCATCTACACCTCGCACCTGCGCGAGGAGGGCCTGGGACTCTTCGAGGGAGTGGGAGAGGCGATCACGATCGGGCGCGAGGCACGCATTCCCGTCGTGCTGACGCACCATAAGGCGATCGGCCGCGCCATGTGGGGACAGTCGGTGCGCACCCTGGCGATGGTCGATTCGGCGCGCGCGCAGGGCATCGACGTGATGATCGACCAGTATCCGTACACCGCCAGCCAGACCGGCATCGCGGTCCTGATTCCCCCGTGGGCGCTGGCGAACGGCGACTCGGCGCTCGCGCGTCGCATGCGCGACCCGGCGTTGCGCGACAGCATCCTGCGCGGGGTGATCGACTTCCTGCTCAACGATCGTGGCGGCGGCGACATCCGTCGCGTGCAATTTGGGCAGGTGTCGTGGCAGCGTGCGCTCGAGGGGCGGACGCTGCACGACTGGGCGGTCATGCGCGGCGTGCCGCCGACCCCCGAAGGGGCGGCGCCTTTGGTGGTCGAGGCGCAGCTCAACGGCGGCGCCTCGATGATCTATCACGTGATCGACGAAGGCGACGTCCGCCGGATCATGGCGCACCCGCAGACGATGATTGCGTCTGACGGACGGCTGACCTCCCCCGGCGAGGGGCAGCCGCACCCGAGGGCGTACGGGACGTTTCCGCGCGTGCTGGGGCGGTACGTGCGTGACCTCGGGGTGCTCTCGCTGGAAATCGGCGTGCACAAGATGACCGGCATGCCGGCGACTCGGCTGGGACTCTCGGAGCGCGGCGCGGTGGTCGAGGGGGCGATCGCCGATCTCGTGATCTTCGACGCGCGCACGGTTGCTGACCGGGCGACGTTCGAGCAGCCGCACCAATATGCGGCCGGGATCGGTGACGTGCTGGTGAACGGGATCCCGGTCGTGTCTGGTGGAGCGCTGACGGCGGCGCGTCCGGGGCGCGTCGTGCGTCACGTCCCGACCCGGTAACAACGGCGCGACCGTTGCTTGACGCCGTCGGCGGCGGACGCCATGCTAGGGGCCATCTCGCACCTGGTCCCGGCGCCGTGCGCCGGCCGGCATCCGGCGACCAAGTGGGAGGTGGCGTGTAGCGTAGCCGCGTGCGGTGCAAGCCTGCGCGGCGGAGCTCCCATCTTCATTTCGGAGTGTCTGTATGACAGAGATCAACGTCTCGGTGAACGGGCGTGGCCACACGCGCGACGTCGAGCCGCGCACGCTCCTCGTGCACTTCCTGCGTGAGGCGTTGGGGCTGACGGGGACGCACGTGGGGTGCGACACCAGCCAGTGCGGGGCCTGTACCGTCCTGCTCGACGGACGCGGCGTGAAGTCGTGCACCGTGCTGGCGGTGCAGGCCAACGGCGGCGAGATCACGACGATCGAAGGGCTGGCGACGGACGGCGTGTTGCACCCGCTGCAGGCGGCCTTTCGCGAGACGCACGGCCTGCAATGCGGGTTCTGCACTCCCGGGATGATCCTGTCGGCGGTCGACCTGCTGGCCCGCAACCCGTCCCCATCCGAAAGGGAGATCCGCCACGCGCTCGAGGGCAACCTCTGTCGGTGCACCGGCTACCACAACATCGTGAAAGCGGTGCAGCACGCGGCCCACACCATGGCGGGCGGCGCGTCGGCCGTCGCCGGCGACTGAGGAGCAATCATGGCCACGACGAGCGAGCCGGGTGCCTCCCTGATCGGCGCCAGCGTCAAGCGAAAGGAAGATCAGCGTTTCATCACCGGGAAGGGGCGGTACACGGACGACGTGACCCTTCCCGGCCAGACCTACGCCGCGTTCGTGCGCTCGCCGCACGCCAACGCGACCATCAACCGGATCGACGCGAGTGCGGCGCTCGCCATGCCGGGGGTGCACGCGGTGCTGACCGGCGCGGACATGCAGGCGGCCGGCGTGAACCCGATCCCGCCCGGCTGGCTGCACCCCGGGATCAAGATCGCCGAGTTCCGGGCCCTCGCGGTGGGGCGCGTCTCGCACGTGGGGAATGCCGTCGCGGTGGTGATCGCCGCCTCGCCATCGATCGCCCGCGATGCGGCGGACCTGGTCGACGTGGACTACACGGACCATCCGGCTGTTGCCGACGCCGTGGCGGCGTTGGCGGCCGGAGCACCGCAGGTGCACCCCGACGCTCCCGGCAACGTCGTCTTCAACTGGCAGCTGGGTGACGCAGCGGCCGTTGACGCGGCAATGGCGGGTGCGAAGAGTGTGGTGCGGCAGCACCTCGTGAACCAGCGGCTGATCGCGAACGCGATCGAGCCGAGGGCCTCGCTCGCGAACTATGACGCGGCAGCCGACGAGCTCACGCTGTATGTCACGTCGCAAAACCCGCACGTCCACCGGCTCATCATGGGCGCGTTCGTGCTGGGGATTCCGGAGCACAAGTTCCGCGTGATCGCCCCCGACGTCGGCGGTGGATTCGGGTCCAAGATCTTCATCTATCCCGAGGAGTGCGTGGTGGCGTGGGCGTCGAAGACGCTCGGCCGCCCGGTGAAGTGGACGGCGACGCGGAGCGAGTCGTTCCTGACCGATGCGCACGGGCGTGACCATTCCACCGATGTCGAGATGGCGTTCGATGACGCGGGCACGATCGTCGCGCTGCGGGTGAAGACGGTCGCCAACCTCGGCGCATACCTCACGCTCTTTGCGCCGGCCGTTCCGACCTACCTCTACGGCACGCTGATGTCCGGGCAGTACAACATTCCGGCCATCCACGTGGACGTGACCGCCGCGTACACGAACACCACCCCGGTCGATGCGTACCGCGGCGCGGGGCGTCCCGAGGCGACGTATGCGCTGGAGCGCACGATGGACGTGGCCGCCCGGCAGCTCGGGCTCGATCCCGCCGAGTTGCGGCGCCGCAACCTGATCGCTCCCGATGCCTTCCCGTTCCAGACGGCGGTCGCGTTGCAGTACGACAGCGGGAACTACGAACCCGCGCTGGACAAGGCGCTGGCGCTCATCGATTACCCCGCCCGGCGCGCCGAACAGGCGGCGGGGCGTGCCGCCGGGACGCACATCGGGATCGGGCTCTCTGCGTACATCGAGGCGTGCGGGCTCGCGCCCTCGCACATCGTCGGCTCGTTAGGTGCGCAGGCCGGGCTGTACGAATCGGGGGTGGTGCGCATCCACCCGACCGGCAAGGTGACCGTGCTCACGGGATCGCACTCGCACGGTCAGGGGCACGAGACGACGTTTGCCCAGATCGTGGCGCAGGAGCTGGGATGCACCATCGACGATGTGGAGATCGTGCATGGTGACACCGGTCGCGTCCCGTTCGGCATGGGGACATATGGCTCGCGCTCGGGTGCCGTGGGCGGTGCCGCGCTCTTCGGCTCCCTGCAGAAGGTGAAGGACAAGGGACGCCGCATCGCCGCTCACCTGCTCGAGGCCGCGCCCGAGGACGTCGACTTCGCCGGCGGCAACTTCTTCGTGAAGGGATCTCCCTCGCGCACCAAGAGCTTCGCCGAGGTTTCGCTCGCCGCATACCTGGCGCACAACCTCCCGCCGGACATGGAGCCGGGGCTGGAGGCGACGACATTCTTCAACCCGTCGAACTTCGTCTTTCCGTTCGGCGTCCACATCGCGATCGTCGAGGTGGATACCGAGACGGGGCACGTCACGCTCCAGCGATACCTGGCGGTGGACGACTTCGGGAACGTGATCAACCCGATGATCGTCGATGGCCAGCTGCATGGCGGCATCGCGCAGGGTGCGGCGCAGGCGCTGTGGGAGGGGGCGCAATACGATTCGAACGGCCAGCTGCTCACCGGCTCCATGATGAACTACGGCCTGCCCAAGGCCGCCTTCCTGCCCATGTTCGAAACCGACCGCACCGTCACCCCGTCACCCGTCAACCCGTTAGGCGTGAAGGGTGCGGGCGAGGCGGGGACGATCGCCTCCACGGCCGCGGTGGCCAACGCTGTGCTCGACGCCCTCTCACCCTTCGGCATCACCCACCTCGACATGCCACTGACGCCCGCCCGCATCTGGTCGGCGATCCATGGCAGCCACGGGGGGAACTGACCATGTATCCGTCATCCTTCGACTACCATGCCGCGGGGAGCGTGCAGGAGGCGCTCGCCCTGCTCGCGCAGTACGGCGACGACGCGAAGCTGCTGGCCGGGGGGCACTCGCTCATCCCGGTCATGAAGCTGCGGTTCGCCGCCCCCGCGCACCTGATCGACATCGGCCGCATCCCGGCGCTCTCGGCGATCTCCGACGGCGGTGCCAACGTCCACGTGGGGGCGACGGCCCGGCACGCCGACGTAGCGGCCTCGCCGATCGTGCGCACGCGGGTCCCGCTGCTGGCCGAGGTCACCGCACACATCGGCGACCCATTGATTCGCAACATGGGGACGATCGGGGGGTCGATTGCACACGCCGATCCCGCTGCCGACCTGCCGGCTGCCATGTTGGCGTTAGGCGCGTCGCTGGTGCTGGCCGGCCCATCGGGGACGCGCACCGTGGCCGCCGACGACTTCTTCACGGATGTGTTCACCACGGCGCTGCAGCCGGGCGAGATGTTGACTGAGGTGGTGGTGCCCGTGCCGGGCGCGGGAAGCGGCGCGGCGTATGAAAAGCTCCCGGACCCGGCCTCGGGCTACGCGATTGTCGGTGTTGCCGTGCAGCTGCAGGTACGCGACGGCGCCATCGCCTCGGTCCGCGTCGGCATGACGGGATTGGGGCCGATGCCGATGCGATTGGCCGGCGTCGAGTCGGCGCTGGCCGGGACTGCGGCATCGACGGCGGCGATCGCCGCTGCTGCGGCGCGCGCCGGTGACGGGCTGTCGTTCGACGACGACGTGCGAGGCAGTGCCGCATACAAGCTCAACATCGCCCGCGTGTACGTGCGCCGAGCCCTCGTGCGAGCGATGGCGGCCAGCGCAGGATAGCAGCCATCGAACCGTCATTCGCCAGCTCCCGGCCAGGCGCAGGCGACTGGCGGTGCGACGACATGCAGCTTCCGCGCGCTACCGGCGCACGTGGCCCCGGGAAACGACCTCTTGCGTTTCCGGGGGCCGCATCCATTTTGGCGGGCAGCAACGCCGTGTGGTTGCGCGTCAGTAGGTGGCGCGCCGGGGAATGGGAGCTGTCTGCGGATGTGTCAGGGTTGGGCCGCGGATCGACCAGAATGGACTCGTGCGTGTGACGCCATTTACCTCTGCGGGCCTGCGGCGGCGTAGCAGCGTGCTGCTGGCGCTGGTCACGGCGTCCGCCGTGCTCGCGTTAGTCGGGCTCGCGGAGCACCCGTCCTGGCGTCCCGAGACGCAGGCGTGGCTCGCGGTGGCCTACACGCCGATCTACCCACTGAGTGCGCTGCTGTGCGTCCTGGCCGCGATGCGTAGTGGCGACGCGACGAGCCGACGTACGTGGCTGTGGTTCGCCGGCGCGTCGAGCGTCATGCTGGTGACGGCATTCCTATACTGGGCGCCGCGCGCCTTCGGCGCGGAGTCATCGTCCGTCCCCAGCGACGTGCTCGCGGGAGTGCGCCAGCTGTGCATTGCGGGCGCAATCATCGGCTTGACGCCCAGGGACGAGCGCCGGGAAGGGCGGACCGCGTTCCAGCTCGACGTGGCGATCGTCGTCGGGGCGGCGGTACTCGTTGCCTTGAAGCTGTGGGACGGACGTCCTCCCGCCGGATCGGTCGGGGCGCTGCTCCCCGCGTCGCCGACGTACCTCGTGGTCGCGGCGGCGTCGTCCGCGGTCGCGTTCGTCGCCCTTAGCTACTTCGCGGTTCGTTCACAGGGAGTCCCGAGCGGGCGGCCGCTGCGGCTCGCGCTCTACGCCACGGTGCCGACCATCATCGTGGACCTCATGTCCAGTGTGGCACCGTTGCGCTGGGCGGATCTGGTTGCCCCCACCACCCTGCTGTCGACCGCGACGCTGGCGCTCGCCGCCGCCTGGCATGTGCGTGCACCAGCCGCGGTTCGGCTCGCCCCGCGCGCACGAAACGCGCGCGCACATAACGTCGCGCCATACCTGGCGCTGGCGGCGGTCGAGCTGTTCATCCTGATCGACGCGTCCCAGCGCGAGGCGCTCTCGACGCGCCTCATGCTGCTCGGCATTGGCCTGCTGATCGCGTTGCTCGTGGCGCGCCAGTACCTGACCGTGCGCGAAAACATCGCGCACGTGCGTGCCCGCGCGCTCGAACAGGAGCGCCTCGTGCACCTCGCGCAGAACTCGTCCGATGCGGCAGTGCTCGTGGCCGCGGACGGGACGATCCGATTCGACCTGCCGATCCTCCCCCGCCTGCTCGGCGTGGAGGCACGCACGCTCGTCGGCCGATCGATCCTCGCCCTGCTTGTGCCCGACGACCGGGCCCGACTCGGGCACATCCTGAACGATCTGCAGCCGGGGAAGACAGCGGCCCCGCTCACGGTGCGCGGCGCGGCCTCGAGCGGACGCCTTCGAAGCCTGGAGGTCGTCGCGGCCAACCACGCGCACGTGCCCGCGCTCGATGGCATCGTCCTGAACATCCGTGACGTGACCGACCGGGCGCAGCTCGAGGAGCAACTGCGCGACTCCCAGAAGCTGGAGGGCATCGGGCGACTGGCGGGCGGCGTGGCGCACGACTTCAACAACCTGCTCACCGCCATCATCAGCAACTGCGAGCTGCTCGAGACCGACCCCTCGATCACGGGCGACGTCGCCGAGGAAGTACGCGACATTCGTCGCGCCGCCGATCGGGCGGCCGACCTGACGCGCCAACTGCTCCAGTTTGCTCGCCGCCAGATCGTCGCACCCGGCGTCCTGACGCTGGAGACGGTCCTGGCCCAAACGGAACGCCTCCTCAAGCGCGTCCTCACCGAGCACATCGTCCTGGCGATCTCGGTCCGCGACGGGCCGCTGCGCATCACGGCCGATCCCACGCAACTGGACCAGGTGCTACTCAACCTGGTGGTGAATGCGCGCGATGCCATGCCACACGGCGGTCGGTTGACGATCAGCGCCCGGAGGCGGCAGCTCACCGCCGCCAACGGGCGCGTCGCCGGAGCGCTCGCGCCGGGACGGTACGTCGAGGTGCGCGTGGCGGACACCGGCGAGGGTATGACCGACGACGTCCAGGCCCGGATCTTCGAGCCGTTCTTCACCACGAAGGACGTCGGGGCGGGAACAGGACTCGGCCTGGCGACTTCCTACGGCATCGTCCGGCAGCTGGGCGGAGATATACTCGTGCAGAGCGTGGTAGGGGGTGGGACGACCTTCACCCTCCTGATCCCCGAGACGGACGCCGCGATCGAGACGTCGACGCTCGGGCTGCCGAAGTTCGACGACCGCGTGCGCGAGACGCCACGAGTCTCACCGCCGGTGTCTCGCCGCAGGCTGGGCACCGTGCTGGTGGCCGAAGATGAGTCGTCCGTGCGGGCGCTGGCGGTGCGCGCCCTTCGCGAACGGGGATTCGAGGTGCTTCCTGCGGTGGACGGCGCAGATGCGCTGCGACTGGCGCGCGCGCACACGGGACCGATCGACCTGCTGGTCAGCGATCTCGTCATGCCACACGTGGGCGGCGTGCAGCTGGCGATCACGCTGCGAGCGATGGGGCACGCCAGCGGGGTGCTGTTCATCACCGGCTATGCCGAAGGCGAGCAGTTGGACCGGATCAGCGAGGTGCGCGGCGCCGAGGTGCTACTCAAGCCCTTCGCCCCCAGTGCGCTCCTGGCACGCGTCGCCCAGCTGGACGACCAGCAGGTCGGCGCCTAACGTCCCTTTCCGAAGAGGCCCGATAGCCAGGACAGAAAGACCTTCCACAGCAGCGGAAGGGCGCGCAGCTCCTCGCCCGCCAGTTCGGTCGGTTCCTTGACTACGAGGACGGCCCCAGGTTCGGGTCGCACGTGCCCCGGCGGCGACGGCGGCGGCTGTGACGACGGCCGCGCGTCGCTCGGCCCGGCGGCCGCGACGTCGGCGGCGTGCGCGTCCTGCAGCCTGGCCTGGACTGCGTCGGCGAACTGGCGGAAGAGCTGCTTGTTGACCGACTCGATGAGCCCACGCCCGAACTGCATCACACGCCCCGCGATGTCTATCGTCGCGTCCACGCGCACCTCGCTCGAGCCATCGGCGAGCGGAGTCACGAGGCCGTTGAGGGTCATGCGCGCAGAGCCCGGGCCGCCCGTCTCCTTTCCCTCGGCGACGATCTGCATCCGGCGCGCGGCATCATCCACCTGCACGAGCGTGGCCTTGCCGGCGTACTTCGCGGTGATGGGGCCAACCTTCACCTTCACCCGGCCACCGTACGTCTGCGCATCGATCGTCTCGGTCAACTCGGCCCCGGGAAGGCACGTGACGACGTCGGCCGGATTCTTCAGGAACTGCCAGACCAGGTCCGGGGGGGCACTGACACGAAACGTTTCGTTGAGCGCGATCGACATGCGGAACCCCGAGACGTGAGCAAAGGCGACGGCAGGAGCGACGTGCACCGTGTGCAATCTCTCGCGGGGCCAGTGGACGTCAAGCAAGGTCGTCCCCCGCGCCCGTCGCCGCGCGGAAGCCGTGGTGGACCCGTGCGATCGCTCCCTAGTAGTTGAACTGCGCCTGCAGGCGGAGGAAGTTTCCCTTCTGCCGATTGCCAACCGTCGCCGCATCCTCGAAGACGCGGTCCGACATGGTGTATTGGGCGGTCAGCTCGAAGTTCGGGATCGGGAGCCACTCGACACCAGCCTCGAGTTCGTGCACCTCATACCGCCGTGCGTCCTGCTCCATCTTCTTGCCGCCGTGGTAGCTGTGAAGCCGGGCAAACGGCTGGATCACCTGGTCGTGCGTGCGCCACCGGTACATCGTCTGGACGAAGCCGCCCTGGAGCGAGCGCTCGTCAATCGAATTCGATGCCGCCTGGTACTCGGGACCCGTGCCCCAGTTGTATTCGCCCTCGACGCCGAACGGCTGGGCGTACCAAACGAATGAAAGCGCCACCCGCTCGTCCGTGTACTCGGGCAGCACGCGAACACCTGCCGTGCGCGAAGGGACGACGAAGCGGCCGCTGTACCCCGAAATTCCCGCTTCGAAGAACTGCCCGCTCGGCAGGCGGAACGGATAGCTGAGTCGCACGACGTTGTGCAGCGAGTTGTTCGCTTCGGGGCGGTTCGCGGTCTGCCCGTTCATCACCCCGACGCCGAAGACGCCGTAGTCGCCCGTTCCCTTCAGCCCGCTGTCATTCAGCGTCTTGAACCGGGCGCGTGCCGTCGTGCTGGCCCAGTAGTAGAAGACGCCGATGTCGCGCTCGTTCGGTACCGCGCTGTTCAGGCCGTCGTGCCGGTCGAGCGGGAGGCGATTCTGCGACGACTGCAGGTTCTCGAACCCGAACGGCACCTTGCTCTGGCCGATGCGGAAGCGGTGCTCCTTCTTCGCGTCGAGCGACAGGTCGAAGTAGGCATCGCGAATCTGCAGGTAGTGCTGCACGCCAGCCGCGTCGGTGCCATAGTCGGGCTGGACGTACACGTACACGCGCGGGTGCACGTCGCCGCTGATGACCAGGCGACCACGCCTCAGGAAGATTCCACCATTGTTGCCGATCGAGCGGTCGCACTGCGAGCAGACGAGTCGGTTGTTGGTCTCCAACAGCCGATTGTAGCGGATCTGCGCGTATCCGCGGAGCGACAGGCGCTCGTACCATGTGCGCGACGGCGACTGCGTCGCCGGCGGGGGAGACACGGGGCGCGCGGGCGTCACAAGCGAATCGGGGGGGGCGGGTTTCGCCGTCGCCGAAAGTGTATCTGCCGCGACGGCTTGGCTGGACGAAGCAGGGCGCTGTGCGTGGAGCGAAGGGCCACCGGCGGCAAGCGCAACGCCAAGCGAGAACCAGGCGATGGCGCGGGGCGTTGAAGGCATGAGGCTGGATCGAAGCGTGAAGGGGAGGAGCGCGGAGCGACGGCGCGGCTGATTCCCCGAAGGAGACTCCGTTACAATTCATCAGGAAATCTGTTACAAATGCCCGTGCGTCCAACGAGTCACGGGGAGTGTGACCGGTTCGTTACACGCATCAAGCGGCCGAAAACAGCGTCGTATCGGACTGGCGACCACGGCCGTCCACGTGCGGCCGCCGAGCGTGACCACCAGGTGACGATGTCTCAGGAGTGGATCAGGTGAACGAGGAGATCCGCAGGATCCAGGCGGTGATGGAGCGGGAGGCCTACGTCACCGACCGGCAGGTCGCCACGTCGGTCTTCCTTGCCTCTGCGCTCGGCAAGCCATTGCTGGTCGAGGGACATCCGGGGGTGGGCAAGACCGAGATCGCCAAGGTCCTCGCCCGGTCGCTCGGCGCCGACCTGATCCGGCTGCAGTGCTATGAGGGGCTGGACGTCACCACGGCACTGTACGAATGGAACTACCCGCGACAGCTCCTGCACATCAAGCTGGGCGAGTCTGCTCCGGGATCGATGGCCGAGAAGGAAGCCTCGCTCTTCAGCGACGCCTTCCTGCTCAAGCGACCGCTGCTCGCCGCCATCACCCACACCGGACGTGCGCCGGTGCTGCTCATCGACGAGGTGGACCGGAGCGATGAGGAGTTCGAGGCATTCCTGCTTGAGGTGCTGAGCGACTTCCAGGTGACCATCCCCGAGATGGGAACGATTCGCGCCGAGGTGCGCCCGACGGTTGTGCTCACGTCGAACCGGACACGCGAGCTATCGGAAGCATTGCGACGTCGCTGCCTCTACCTGTGGATCGACTATCCCTCGTTCGAAAAGGAGCTGCAGATCGTGCGCAGCAAGGTCCCCGGGCTCAACGAGCGATTGGCTCGCGAGGTGACGGGCGTGCTGCAGTCGCTGCGGCGCATGCGGTTGGCCAAGCACCCGGGTGTCGCGGAGTCGCTGGATTGGGCGGCGGCGCTGGTGGCACTGCACGCCGATCATCTCGATGCAGCCGTTGTTCGCGACACGATGGGGTGCTTCCTGAAGGACGACGCCGACTTCAAGGTGCTGGAGCGCGAACTCGAGGCCGGTCGACTGCCGGCCCTCGTCTCGTTTGCCGAGTAGGGAAACCGGATGGTCCACGCGCCGCCCGCCGCATTGTCCACGCCGCCCACGGCCGAGCTTGTCGCGGCAGTCGTGAGGCTCGGACGGCTGCTGCGCGCGCGCGGCATCGCGGTGACGCCAGCCGAGTCGATCGACGCGGCGCGAGCCCTCGGCTGCCTCGACGTGGGCGACCGGGAGGAGCTGCGGCTGGCGTTGCGCGCGGTGATGGTGAGCCGGCGCGAGGACTATGACAGCTTCGACCAGGCGTTTCACGACGTGTGGACGGCCACCAGCGGGCTGCCGCCGTCGGTGCCGTTGCCGGGACCGCGATACGACATGGTGCGTCCTCCCGTGACCGCCCCGCCAAAGCCCCCGTCCGTGTCGCTCCAGAACTGGATGAAGCCCGGCGAGGTCGTTGAAGGCGAAGCGCTCACGCTGCGCGCGGCGAGCAACGAGGAATCGTTAGGCGCGCGAGACGTGGCCCGGCATGCGGCCGACGACGAGGAGGCGTTTCGGGTCCTGGCCCGGCAGGTGGCGCGTCGCCTGGCGCTGCGGCGCAGCCGGCGCTGGAAGTCCGAGCGACGTGGGGCACGCCTCGACTTGCGCCGGACCGTACGCGCCTCGCTGCGGACGGGGGGAGATCCGATTCGTCTGGAGCGTCGATCGCGCACGCTGCGCCGAACGCAAATCGTGGCCCTGTGCGATGTGTCCGGCTCGATGGAGCTGTATGCGCAGTTCCTCCTCCAGTTTCTTCATGCGCTGCAGAACAGCTTTGCCCGCGTGGAGACGTTTGCGTTCGCGACCCGGCTCAGTCGCGTGACCCCGATCCTGCGAGGCGCTCGCTTTCGGGAATCGCTGCGCGAACTCGGGCGTGAGGTGCAGGATTTCTCGGGGGGGACGCGCATCGGGGCGTCGTTCGCGACCTTTCTCACCCGCTACCCGCGGTTGGTCGATCGGCGCACGATCGTCATCATCTTGAGCGATGGATGGGATGTCGGCTCCCCGGACGTACTCGCCGACGCGATGCGGACGATGCGTCGGCGTGCGGGGCGCGTGATCTGGCTCAATCCCCTGATGGGGGCGGCGGATTTCGCCCCCGATACACGAGGGATGCAGGCCGCCCTTCCGTTTATCGACCTGCTGGCCGCTGGCCACAATCTGGAGGCACTCGGGCGCCTCGCGCGCCACCTTGCGCTCTGAGGCGAGTTGGGGAGGATGCGCGTCCCCCACTCGCCGCACTCGCCACCACCGCACCATCTTGAAGCCATGTCTGACGATTTCCACCTTCCGCCAGGTCCGGCGACTGTCGCCACGCTGATTGCCACCGAGGGCGCGTCGCCCAAGGAAGCGGGGGCCAAGATGTGGGTCGACGCCGAGGGGAAGATCGTCGGGGCGGTGACGATCGGTGGATGCGTCGATGCGCGCGTGATCGAGGAGTCGGCGCGAGTCCTCGCCCACGGGCGTCCGACGCTGCTGCAGATGTCGTTGGGTGACGAAGATGCGTGGGCGCTTGGCATGACCTGCGCGGGGTCGATCGAAGTCCTCGTCGAGCCGGTCAATGCCGCCGAGCCGGCGGACCCGATTGTCGCTGCCATGCGATACGCGCGCGCGGAGGTCGAGGCCGGACGGCGACTCGTCGTGGTGGCGCCGCTCGACGGGCGCTCGGACCGACTGGTGGTGTACGAGCGCGGGCAGCGTGCCGGGACGCTGGGCGACCCGGCGCACGACGCCATGGCCGCGGCGGCATGCGCGGCGTTCTTCGAGGGTGGCAGCTCTGGAACGGCGACGATCGGTGCCACGGGCGAGGGGGGGCGTCACTACTTCGAGCTGCATGCCCCGCCCCTCACGCTGGTGGTCTTTGGCGCCACGCACGTCGCCATGCCCCTGGTCGACATGGCGCGCGTCCTGGGGCTCCGGACCGTCGTGGTCGATGGGCGCGATCGGTTCGCCACACGCGAGCGCTTTCCATCGGTAGACGAGCTCATCGTCGGCATGCCCTCCGAGATCGCCGATCGGCTCCCGCTGGGGGCCCGCTCGCTCGTGGTCCTGCTGTCGCACGACTACAAGTACGACCTGCCGGTCCTGCGCGCGGTGCTGGCGTCCGATGCCGGCTACGTCGGCTGCCTGGGGAGTGCCCGACGCGGTGCGGCCATGCTGGAGTTCCTGGCGAGCGAGGGCATCGCCATCGGCCAACTCGCGCGCGTCCGCATCCCCATCGGGCTCGATATCGGGGCACGAAGCGCTCCGGAGATCGCGCTCAGCGTGCTGGCCGAGGCGTTGGCGGTGGTGCGTGGCCGCACGGGGGGAGCGATGCGCGACAGGCGCGGCGGCGGCTCGGCACGCGGCGCGGCAAGCGGCGCGGCAAGCGGCGCGGCAAGCGGCGCGGCAAGCGGCTCGGCACGCGGCGCGGCGAGCAACACGACGAGCGACGCGGCATCGGCGCCCAAGCCCGCGCCCCCTGGCACGACGTGAGAGCGGTCCGGCACGTCCGCGCGACCGACGGGGAAACGGTCGCCGTCGGGCAGGTCCTCACCCTCGACGTGCGCGACGCGGCGGGGCGCCTCGTGTTGTCGAAGGGGACGCAGCTCGACGATGTGGCCGTGCTGCAGCTGCGGGACGCGCCGTGGGAGCAGTTGCACCTGCTGGCGCTCGAGCCCGGGGACGTGCATGAGCGCCAGGCTGGGGCCCGACTCGCGGCGGCGGCGGCCGGCGTCGGGGTGGAGGTCGGGGCGCTCACGGCAGGGGCGTGGCCGCTCGACGCGAGCCACCGAGGCATTCTTGCCGTCCAGCGTGGTGCGCTGGAGGCCGTCAACAGTGTCGACGGTCTCTGCCTGTACACCTTGTTCGACGCCCAGGTGGTGGATCGCGGCGAAACTGTGGCCCGCAGCAAGATCGTTCCGTTTGCAATTGACGCGACCTCGTTGGCGCACGGTGAGCGGGCGGCGCGCGAGGTCGGCGGCGTGGTCGCCGTGCGCGCCTTTCTCCCGATGATCGTGGGCGCGGTGGTGCAGGAGTCGCTGGGGGCGCGCGGAATGGCGCGCTTCGAGCAGGCGCTGGGCGAGAAGGTGGAGTGGTTCGGCTCGACGCTCCTCGCCCCCGCGTTCGTGTCGGCGACCGAGGACGCGGTGGCGGACGGCCTTGCCCGACTGCTCGCCCAAGGTGCGCAGGTGATCGCGCTCGCCGGTTCCCGCGCGATGGATCCGCTGGATCCGGCGTTCGAGGCGTTGCAACGCGTGGGTGCGCGCATGGAGCGCCATGGCGTGCCGGCGCATCCCGGGTCGCTCGTCTGGCTTGCGCGCGCGGGCGCCGTCCCCATCATCGGCATGCCGGCGTGCGGGCTGTTTTCCCAGGCGAGCGTCTTCGACCTGCTGTTGCCGCGCCTGCTGACCGGGGAGACCGTGGGCGGGCGCGAGCTGGCGGCCTTGGGACATGGTGGCTTTCTTACGCGAGACATGGCGTTCCGATTTCCCCCGTATCGGCAGGCCCGCGAGCGCGGCGCCGTGGAGTAGTGATGAGCACCCCGTATGGGCCGGTCGTCATCGACCACTTCCGCCATCCACGCAACCAGGGGGCGATGCGTTACCCGACGATATCGCAGGAGGGGGCCAATCCACTCTGCGGCGACCGGGTGCGCATCGAGCTGCGGCTGGATGGAGACGTGGTGGGCGAGGCGCGGTTCACGGCCAATGCCTGCGCCATCTGCGTGGCATCGGCGTCGATGCTCACGGATCTCGTGCGCAACGCGCCGCTCGACGAGGTGGAGACGCTCCTGGTGGACGACATCCTGCGCGCCCTCGACGCGCGCATTCCGCAGGCGCGCATGAACTGCATCCGGTTGCCGCTGACGGTGATGCATGGGGCGGTGTCCCTGTATCGACGGGCCGCGGGCCCCGCTGGGGGCGAGTGATCGCCGGGGTGGTCCTGGCGGCGGGGCAGGGGACGCGATTCGGGGGAGACAAGGTGCTTGCCACTGTTCGCGGGACGGCCATCGTTAGGCATGTCGTGGACCGTCTGGCCGCCGGCGGCCTGTCGCCCGTGGTGGTGGTCGGCGGCGCCTCGGCCGATGGGGTGCGTCGGGCGCTGGCAGGCAGCGATGCGCAGGTGGTGGTCAACCCACGACCGGCAGATGGGATGAGCGCGTCGCTGGCCATCGGCGTCGCCGCGCTCCCTCCCTCCGTCGATGCCTTCGTCGTCGCCCTCGGCGACCAACCGGGCATTGACGCGGCGGTGGTGCGGGCGCTCGCCGAGACCTGGCGCGACTCCAACGCGGCCGCGGTGGTCCCCGTGTACCGGAGCGGACGCGGGAACCCGGTCCTGTTCGACCACACCATGCGCCAGCAACTGGCGGCACTGTCCGGCGATGCCGGGGCACGCGACCTGTTGGCGTCGATGGGCGATCGGGTCGTGCGCGTCACGGTGGACGCCGACGCGCCGCGCGACGTGGACTCGCGCGATGACCTGCACGCGGTCGGCGGCTGACGGGTGAGCGCCGGGATTCGGGCCGTTGCTCGTCGCGCGCGACGGTTGCCGGATCGTCGCCCTCGCACGACGGATCGTCAGCCTGGTCATCCGGCAGATCGCCAGCAAATCGCCAGCCAGATCGTCCATGACCCTTACAGAGCTCCCGGCCGGCCGGTAAGCTACGCCGCCCGTCGTCCTGCATCGATCCTCTCGCCGCCTCGCCCATGGCTGACTCGCTCAAGCGCACGTTAGGCACGACCGACCTCACCCTGCTGGTCATCGGCAACGTGATCGGGAGCGGGATTTTCCTGGTCCCCTCCACGGTGCTCAAGCTGAGCGGCGAGTCGGTCGCGATCGCCAGCGGGGTCTGGCTCTTCGGGGGAATTCTCTCCCTCCTGGGCGCGCTCTCCTATGGAGAACTGGGGGCCATGGATCGCGGGTCGGGCGGGCTGTACTCGTACATCCGCGATGGCTTTGGCGCCCTGCCGGCATTTCTGTACGGCTGGACGCTGTTCTTCGTGATCGGCAGCGGCACGATCGCCACGCTGGCCGTGGCGGCGGCCAACTACATGGGGCAGTTCGCCCTGTTGTCGCCGATCGCCAAGAAGGTGATCGCTACCGCGCTCATTGTCCTGATGATGGCCATCAACGTGCGCGGGACGCGGGAAAGTGCCTCGGTGCAAAATGTCGCGACCGGGATCAAGGTCGTGGCGATCCTGGCGATGAGCGTGATCCTGCTCGCGCTCGGAACGGGCGGGGACGCGGTGGCGACGACGACGGCGCCTGCGGCGACCTTCTCAGGCATCGGGTTGTCCATCATTTCCGTCCTCTGGGCGTACGAAGGTTGGCAGTACGTGACCTTTGCGGCCGGCGAAGCCACCGCTCCGCAGCGGTCGCTACCACGCGCCATCGTGACGGGGACGATCGCGCTGATCGTCATTTATCTCGTGGCCAACTTCGCCTATCTCGCCGCGCTGGGGCCGGCGAGCGTCGCCGCCTCGGATCGCGTGGCCGGTGAAGCCGTGGCGCACGTACTCGGCCCTGCGGCGGGGAGCGTGATCGCGCTGGCAATCATCATCTCCATGTACAGCGCGGCCCATGCCACCGTCATCACCGCGCCGCGTGTCTACTACTCGATGGCGAAGGATGGGCTCTTCTTCAAGCGCCTGGCGGAGGTCCATCCCAAGTTCGGGACCCCGGCGTTGGCGATCGCCTCGAGTTGTGTGTGGGCGATGGTGCTGGCGCTCAGCGGGACGTTCGAGCAACTGCTCACCTACGTCGTCTTCGTCGGGTGGATCTTCTATGCCCTCGGCGCGGCGGCGGTGATCTCGCTGCGCATCAAGCGGCCGAACGCGGAACGTCCCTTCCGCGTGCCGTGGTACCCTGTAACGCCGGTGGTCTTCGTCCTGGCGGCGGCGGCCATCGTGCTCAACACCGTGTACGAGCAGCCGGGACAGTCGGCAATCGGGATCGGGGTCGTGCTCCTGGGTATCCCCGCCTTTGTCGCGTGGCGGCGCAATCAGGTGGTGCCGTCGTCGCTTCCGGGAGATCAGGGTCCTCCCTGAGGTCGCGGTACGCACCGGGACGGTCGGATCTGGGCGCGCACTTCCTCTTCCCCGTCGGGCGCTTCGCCGGCGGGGATTGTGCATGCGGCTCCCGCGGTCGGCCCCTGCGGTCGGCCCCTGCGGTCGGCCGCGCGAGGAAGCACCGGAGCCAGGCGCAGTGCGGAGTCGGTCGGACCTGGTGCCTTCGACCCCGCCCCCGCACGGGTCGACACCCACAGGTTGACGTATGCGGGCCCTCGCATCAACGTTTGAGCACGCTTATTTGTATACAGTTCCGAGTACCCGTCCCTGCGCGCCGATCGCTCGTGGCTCGAGGGATTCCACCTTCATCTCACTTGGAGGAGCTTCATGACGCGTGACTGTTCGATTGGTCGTGCGCGCCGCGTCCCAGGCTGGTTATCGACTCGCCCTTGGGTCGGCGCGCTCGCGGCGCTGCTTGCGCTGGCGCCGCCCACCGCAGGAGCCCAGACCGGCGGCGTGGTCTCAGGGACCGTGGTAGACGCGCGAACGCTGCGCGGCGTGGATGGCGCCCAGATTACGATCGAGGGGGGCACCCAGGGCGCCCTCACCGACGGTAGCGGCGGCTTTCGCATCACGGGACTCTCTGGCGCCCAGGTGACGCTGCAGGTGCGACGCATCGGGTATCGCCCGGCGAGCGAGGCGGTGCGCGTGGGCCGCACCGACATTCGGATTACCCTCACCGAGCAGGCCGCGACCCTCAGCGAGCTTGTGATCACGGGGACGGCCGAGCCCGTCGAGCGCCGCGCGATCGGCAACTCGATCACCAAGGTTGACGTCGCCGCGGTGCAGAGCGTGGCGCCGTCGCAGGACGTCTCCAGCCTCATCAACGGACGCGCCCCCGGCGTGGTGATGACGGGCGGCTCGGGAGCCATCGGCTCCGGACCCCGCATCCGCGTTCGCGGCGCCGCGTCGCTGTCGCTCAACGACCAGCCGCTGGTCTACGTGGACGGCATCCGCATCGCGAATGACGTCTCCTCGGGGCCGCAGTCGCAGTTCTTCAGCTCGGGGATCATCTCGCGTCTCAATGACATCGACCCCGAGAACATCGAGAGCATCGAAGTCATCAAGGGGCCGGCCGCTGCCACACTCTACGGCACCGAAGCCAACAACGGCGTCATCCAGATCATGACCAAGCGCGGCAAGGCCGGTCGCCCGGTCTTCAACATGACGTCGCGGCTCGGCGCCAACTGGTTCCAGGACGCCGAGGCCCGCATCGGCAAGACTTACCGCCGGCTGGCCGATGGGAGCATCAAGGACTGGAATCCGGTGGCGATCAATCGCGAAGCCGGGATGGACCTGTTCCAGACCGGGCTCTCGCAGGGGTACAACCTCGCGCTGAACGGCGGCAACGAGGCCGTCCGCTACAACGTCTCCGGCGGCTACGACAACGACAAGGGAATTGAGCCGACGAACGGACTGTGGCGCTGGAACGGCGCCGCCAACGTCTCGATCTCGCCGTACAAGTCGCTCGACATCCAGGCGACGTTCAGCACCACGCAGCAGCGCATCCGTGTGCCGCAGGAAGCCGGCGGCGGCGCGTGGTTCTCCATGTACTTCGGGCAGGCTCCGGTCACCGAAGCCGAGATCCTGCGTCGTGGCTATTTCTCCGCCCCGCCCGAGGCGTTCTGGGGGGCGTTCAAGCAGTACCAGGATGTCGCCCGTACGACCGGAACGCTGCAGTTCAATCATCGGGTTGGCACCTGGCTCTCGCAGCGACTGGTGGTCGGCAACGACCTGACGGGCGAGGACAACGTCAACCAGACGCAGCGCATGGCGCCGTTCTTCCGGCAGTTCTTCGGGAACCCGGTGGACCAGAACGGCACGAAGCTCACGCGGCGCCGCCAACTTGGCGTGACGTCGGTGGACTACGCGGCCACGCTCAAGAGCACGCTCTTCGGGCTCCAGAGCTCGACCTCGTTCGGTGCGCAGTACTTCCGGCGCGGGACGTATGCGCTCTCTGCGCGGGGCGAGGGCTTCCCGGCCGGTGGTCTCACCCTGGTCGATGCCGCTGCGGTCACGTTCGGCGGCGAGGATTTCTTCGCGACCTCCACGCTCGGCTTCTATGGCCAGGAGCAGATCAACCTGAACGACCGGATGTACCTCACCGCCGCGTTGCG
>Ga0138256_10001658_pt1 | contig 23984 bp, 19 predicted proteins | sample KNB2016incub_MG_FD_105486 | JGI IMG/M metagenome (GOLD analysis project Ga0138256, IMG submission 105486) | Active sludge microbial communities from wastewater in Klosterneuburg, Austria - KNB2014incub_MG | ecosystem: Engineered > WWTP > Activated sludge > Unclassified | place: Austria... | reverse complement strand
AAGAACATCAGCTGCGCGCGATGCTCAGCACAACGCCGGGGGCGAGCTCGAGCCGAACCTCCCATCTCGAACGCACCGTCTGCAGCGCGCCCATGTCGATGAACGGCGCGGCCACTTTGCTCCCCGTGCGCGATCGGCGCGCCGGGCCCCGCGCTTCACCGTTCAACTTCTCCCGCCAGCGCCGAAACACTCCGGGGTTGATCCCTTCCTGTCGGCAGAACTGTGATCTGCGCAGTCCGCTCGCCTCCTGCCGTCCGAAGATCTCCCGCCACGTCGCCTCGTCCCGATGAATCCGCCGGTCGGCCCCCAGAACTCCTCCTCGCTGCAATCGTTCAGCGAGACGATCACCCATCAGCGGGAGGAGAAACAGAACGCCGCGTGGTTACCGTACAGCACGCCGGCCCAGCGCGGTTTCGGCGCGCAGCGGCCCGCATCCGGTCCGCCGCGACGAGCATACCGAAAAGCTCGCCGCAGTGTCAGCAAGCTGCCGGTTCGCCTGCGGCGAGCTTCGCCCAATCCCTCTTGATGTGAGGCATGAAAAGGTCTCTCTTGAGCGTCGCTACCCGCGCTCCCATAGTGGCTGCGACTCGAAAAGTCGTTCAGGGGCGGAAAATATGGTGTTCGACTGCGATGTGGCAATAGCGGGAGGCGGACACAACGGGCTGGCTTGTGCAGCGGCGCTGGTACAGGCCGGCCTGAAAGTCGTCGTTGCGGAACGCAGTCCCTGGGTCGGCGGAGCGACGGCCACCCGGGAGGTGACGCTGCCGGGTTTCCGGCACGATCTCTACGGCTCCAGCCACGTATGGATTCACGCCAACGAGCACTTCAATGCGCTCGCGCCGCAGTTGCGGGAGCACGGGCTCGAATACATCTGGTCGGAAGATCACATCACCGGCCATCCCAATGACGACGGACCGGGCGTCATCGTCTACAAGAGCGTGGAGCGCACCTGCGAGAGCATCGCTCAGTATTCGCGCAACGATGCGCGCCGCTATCGCGAGATCTACGAAGGGTTCGTCGACATCAAGGACGGCTTCGTCAAGGGCATGTACTCGCCGCCCGCGCCGCCCAGCTTCCTGCCTGCGGCGATGGAGCGTTCGCCCCACGGGCTGCGCATGCTGCGCGACTATCAGCTCAGCGCCCGCGCCTTCGTCGCGGAGAAATTCGAGAACCCTCACGTCCAAGCGTTCATTCTCGGCTGGGCGCTGGCACCCCAGGTAACGCCCGAACAGGAAGCGATCGGGCAATCCTTCCACATCATGATTCCGGGAATCCACGTCTATGGACAGGCGATTCCCAAGGGCGGCAGCCAGATGCTGTCCGAGGCGCTGGCAAGTTACGTCCGCGCCAACGGCGACACCGTGCTGACCGGCGACGCTGTGGAGGAGATCATCGTCGATCGCGGCACGGCGCGCGGCCTGCGCCTGCAGGATGGCTCGCAGGTGCTTGCCGCGAAGGCGACTGTCAGCAGTCTCGATACGCGGCAGACGTTCCTGAAGCTGCTCGATCCGCAGTCGCTGGACCGGGAGTTCCTGACGCTCGTTCGCGGATTCTCCTTCGGTGGCATGGGTGTGTTCCGTTCGCACTACGCGCTGAACGAAGCGCCGGTGTTCAGCAACGGCGCGGAAATGGGCCGCACGCCGTTTCAAAGAATCTTCGGCACCGTGGAACAGACCGAACGCCACTATGCGGCGATCGCCCGCGGCGAGCTGCCGGAAGATCCGTTCGTGTGGTCGGCCTGCTGGACGCTGATGGACCCCAGCCGTGCACCGGCCGGCAAGCACACGCTGATTCTCGACACGTTCGTTCCGAGCAAACTGCGCGACGGCAGCACTTGGGAGAGCCGCAAACGCCTGTTCGCCGACCGGATGCTCGCGAAGTTTCGCCGCTACGCCGTCAACATGGGCGAAGACAATCTGCTGGGCGAATACATCGATACGCCCGAGAGCATCGAACAGGCCAATCCATGTTTGGTGGGCGGGACGACCACCGGCGGCGAACGCCTGCTGTCGCAGTCGGGCTATTTCCGCCCGTTTCCCGGCTATTCCCAGTATCGCTCCCCGGTGCGCGGTCTCTACCTGACAGGCGCATCGTGCCATCCCGGCGGCGGCATTACCGCCATGGGCATGGTGACTGCGCGCGAGATCGTCAGCGACCTGCAGCGTCGTTGACCCAGGCATTCCCAGTCGTACCCGTTTCAAGTCGCCCATCGATACAGAGGTTGAAGCAGCAGATGGCCATCAAGAAATACACCGCCCTCGTGATCCAGCCGGCCGTCAAGTTCGCCTCCAGCCGCGATGAGATCCGCGTCAACCTCGACCGCGTCTGCAACATGATCGATTTCGGCGTCGGCTATTTCTGGGAGCTGCCGGTGCGCCTGGCGGTGTTGCCGGAGTATTTCCTGCAGGGCGTGACCACGCCCGGCAAGGGCGAGCATGCCTTGGAAGATTTCATGAAGAAGGCGATCACCATCCCCGGCCCGGAGATGGAAGCGCTAGGCAAGAAGGCGAAGGAATACGGGATTTATATCGCCGGCGGCGGCGTCGTCGAACAGGTGCCGGAATTTCCGGACCGCTGGTTCAACACGGCCTTCATCATCGGGCCCGATGGCGACGTGATCCTGAAATATCACAAGTATCACGTGCCGGCGTACATCGGCCTGGGCGCGAGCCCGCACGACATGATCGATGCCTACAGCGCGGCGTTCGGTCGCAGCATCAAGAATTTCTTCCCGGTGGTGGATACCGAGATCGGCAAGCTCGGCACGATGACCTGCCACGACGGCGCGACGCCGGAGATTTCGCGCGCGCTCGGCTTCAATGGTGCCGAGGTGATCTGTCATCCGACGGCGCTGCAGGAAGTTGAAGGCGTGAGCTCGCCTTGGGACTTCTGGGTGTTCACGCGCCGCACGCGCGCCCACGACAACATGTGCTACCTGCTCGGTTCCAACTGGGGCACCATCGAATACGATTACTACCCGAAGGCCTTCTGCCCGGGGCATTCGCTCATCGTCGACTACACCGGCATGGTGCAGCGGATTGCGCCGTATCCGCAGGAGCAGGTGATTGCCGCGCCGATCGACATCGAGGCGCTACGCGAACACCGCTCCCGCATTTCCCACAACACTTGGGTGGACGTGCGTACCGAGATTTTCCGCGAGATCTATGACGAGCCGATCTACCCGTCCAATCTCTTTCCGCCCGGCAAGCCCGCCCGTGCCCTGGCGGACAAGATCGAAGGCACCAAGCTGGCGATGGAGCGGCTGTATCGCCGCGGCCAGTTCATGCCGCCGGCTGGCTACCGCATCGAGCAGATGCCGCAGCTGCTTGCCGACCGCGTAGCCGACGGCCAGCGCCGCGGCGCTCTGCGCAAGGTCCGCTGAATTCCGCCCGCGAGTTGCCTATGAGCGAGCTGAGGAAAATTGAGGTACGCGAGCCGCAGATCTGCCCGGCCAATCGGCGCTATCTAGCCAGCAAGCGGCGGATGCTGATCGACGGCGAGTGGGTCGAATCGCGCGACGGCACGACCATCGACGTCGTCGATCCCGCGACTGGCGAGATCTTCGCCGAAGTCTTTGCTGCCGGCCGGGCCGAAGTCGACCTGGCGGTGCAGGCTGCACGACGCGCTTTCGAGAACAGGGCATGGTCAGCGTTGCCGGCCGCTGAGCGCGGCCAGTTGCTGTGGCGCATTGCCGATTTGATCGAGCGCTACGCCGATGAGCTGGCGGAGCTTACGACGCTGGAGAACGGCAAGCCGCTGCGCGCGGCGCGCAGCGGTGATATTCCCGCCGCCGCGCGCACCTTTCGCTACTACGCAGGCTGGTGCACGAAAATCGAAGGCACAACCAAGCAGCCTTCGATCGCGGATGCCGACATCCATGCTTACACGCGCCGCGAGCCGATCGGCGTGGTCGGGCAGATCGTGCCGTGGAATGGACCAGTGGTCGCAGCTTCCTGGAAGCTGGCTCCCGCGCTGGCTGCGGGATGCACGAGTGTGTTCAAGCCGGCCGAGGAAACGCCGCTGACCGCGTTGCGGCTCGGTGAGATTCTGCTGGAGGCGGGGTTGCCGCCGGGCGTCGTGAACATAGTGCCGGGACTGGGGTATAACGCCGGCGCGGCGATCTGCGAACATCCCGACGTCGACAAGGTTGCCTTCACGGGTTCCACCGAAGTCGGTCGCCGCATCCTCGCTGCGGCTGCCGGCAATCTCAAGAAAGTGAAGCTCGAGCTCGGCGGCAAGTCGCCGGTGATCGTGTTCGCGGACGCGGATGTCGAGCAGGCGATCCAAGGCGCCGCGCGAGCCATCTATACCAACGCTGGACAAATCTGCGTCGCCGGCTCGCGGTTGTACGTCCACCGCTCTATTTACGAGCGTGTCGTAAGCGGTGTCGTGGATATTGCGAGCAGTATGCGGGTGGGATCGGGTTTCGATGCGGATTCGCAGATGGGGCCGGTGATCTCGGCGCGCCAGCTGGAACGCATCGCAGGCTATGTGCAGGCTGGTATCGCCGATGGCGTGCAGCTTGCCGCCGGGGGGCGCCGGATCGGTTCGCGCGGTTACTTCTTTGAGCCCACGGTACTGGTCGGCACCCGCCAGGATGCCAAGGTGGTTCAGGAGGAGATTTTCGGCCCGGTCGTCTGCGCCATGCCGTTCGATGACTTCGAGGAAGTCGCGGCACTTGCGAACGACACGACCTATGGGCTTGCCGCCAGCATCTGGACGCAGGATCTGCGCAGCGCGCACCTGCTTGCGGCCCGGATCAAAGCGGGACTGGTATGGATCAACTGTCACGGTATCGCCGATGCGTCGCTGCCTTTCGGCGGCTACCGGCAATCGGGATGGGGCAGGGAGAACGGATGGGAGGCACTCGAGCAGTACACGGAGCTCAAGTCCGTCGTGGCTAAAATGTAAAAGCGTAATTCGCAAAGAAAGTTTCAAGGAGTATCGCGATGAGAAGACAGAGCATCAGTATCGTGGCAGCACTGGCCATTCTGCCCGCTCAAACGACGTTCTCAGCCTCGGACATCGTGCTGGAGGAAGTCACGGTGACCGCGCAGCGGCGCGAACAGAATCTGCAGGACACGCCCATCAGCGTCACCGCGTTCAGTAGTGATTTTCTGCAGCAGAGCAACATCCAGTCGGCTCGCGACTACCTGAGCCTGACGCCGAACGTCAGTTTCACCGAGGACGCGCAGGTGGGCAGCCGCGGTGTCAACATCAGTATCCGCGGCGTCAGCGACGTGAAGACCGGCGAGAACACCGTCGCCAATGCCGTCGGCATCTATCTCGATGAGTTCAGCGTGGTTTCGGTGGCCCAAGGCACCATCAATCCGCAACTGCAGGACGTCGAACGCATCGAAGTGCTGCGCGGGCCTCAGGGAACTTACTTCGGCCGCAACTCGGCGGGCGGCGCGCTCAACATCGTCACCAAGAAACCGGTGGGCGATTTTGAAAGCGAGATGACCGTCGGCGCGTCGAATTTCGAAGGCGCCGGCTCGACGCAGTACGTCACTGGCATCGTGAACATACCGGTGGACGACACTTTCTGGCTGCGCGGCGTGGGACACTTGGAAAACAGCTCGGGCTTGGTGAGGAACGTCGATCCGCGAGGCACGCCAGACAGCGGCTACGACTCGGAGAGTGCGCGCCTGTCCGCGCGCTGGATGGCGGGCGATGCCACGACCGTGGATGCGACCCTGCTGTGGTCCGACGACAGCGAGGGGCACGATCCCACCGTCCCGTCCGGCGTGCTCGATCTCGACACCCGCTCCACGTTCAGAAATCCCCTGTTGCAGCTGCCGATTGACGACGGTACGGGCTTTTATCCGAACAACCGTAGCAAAGTGAGTCACGACCGGCGCGAGTCCAACGACAACAGGATGATCTTGGCAAACCTGCGGGTGACGCATGAGCTGTCCGACAGTCTGACGCTGAAATCCGTCACCGGAATGATCGACACCGACAACCGTCGCCGCTTCGATCAGGATCTGACCAGTCTCGATATGCTGCTGCGGGACAACAACTACTCCGGCAAGTCCTGGAGCCAGGAGTTCAGGCTCGAGTCGCTGGGCGAACGCGTGGATTGGGTGCTGGGCGCACTGTACGCGGATGATTCCCAGAAGCAGTTCAATCGTATCTACATGGGAACGGTGCGCTCGATCCAGGGTATCGGCGTGCTGCCACCGACCGCGGCATTCCCAGCCGGGACGCCACGCGCCACGATCAATCAGAGCGATCGAGAATACGGCTATAAAAGCGTTGCGGCGTACGCCGATGCGACCTGGCGTTTCACCGACCGGGCCGCACTGACGGTGGGCGGACGCTACACCCGTGACGAAGGTTCGCAGGAGCGCTTCAACGTCGCCGGCTTCGGCGGCGCGCCGCTGGCGGACGTGAGCGGTGAGGCATCCTTCAACGACTTCAGCCCGCGGGTCGTACTGAACTACAAGATTGCCGAGGACACCAGCGTCTACGCGTCGACCTCTAAGGGCTACAAATCAGGCGGCGTTTCCGTGGGGCATATCTCCACGCAGGGCAATCGGCCGTTCGTGGACCCGTTCAATGAAGAAACGCTCTTGGCGTACGAACTGGGCGTGAAGTCCGAGTTTTGGAATCGCCGCGCGCGCCTGAACGTCGCCGTGTTCCGCACCGACTGGCGCGACATGCAGCTTGAGTCGACGTTCCTGCTCGATCCGGCGGACATTTCTTCGAACGTCAATTCGGTGACCAACGTCGAGGACGCCAAGGTGCAGGGTGCCGAAGTGGAGTTGACCCTGGCCGTGACCTCCGGCCTCACGCTGGTGGGCGGCATCGGTTATCTGGACAGCGAACTGGGGAGTTCGACCGCGAGGATCGTGGGCAACAAGCTGGTCAATCTCGGCGGACTGCCGGTGCCCAAATCGCCCGAGTGGACCGGCAATCTGATTGCGGAATATTCGCACTCCTTCGATGCCAGACGCATGTTCGTGCGCGGCGAATGGTCTTACCGCGACGATTCGTATTCGAACATCGAAGGACTCACGCACGAGCAGACGGGACAATCGGCGTTCCCCTACAGGATCGACGCGTACGACGTCTTCAATCTGCGAACGGGCGTGGAGCTGGGCGAGCGCATCGCCGTGAATCTCTATGTCGAGAATCTGTTCAAGGAAGAATACCTGTCGGGCAGCCAGGAGGACTTCGGCTTGAGCGGCATTCGCCTGAAGCCGCATCCACGGGTGTTCGGCATGACGTTCACGTATCGCACGCGCTGATCGTGCAGCCGATCATCCGCGTTCACGCGCTGGACAAATGGTACGGCGGCTTTCACGTGTTGAAAGCCGTCGACCTCGAAGTGCGACCACGCGAGAAAGTCGTGCTGTGCGGACCGTCCGGCTCCGGCAAGTCCACGCTCATCCGGTGCTTGAACGGGCTGGAGGCGTTTCAGCACGGCACGGTGCACGTGGACGAGCGCGACCTGAGCCGGCCGTGCGAAGTGCGCTTCGTGCGCGAGAACGTCGGCATGGTGTTCCAGCAGTTCAACCTGTTTCCGCATCTGAGCGTGCTGGAGAACCTGGTGCTCGCACCCGTGTGGGTACGCCGCATGCCGCGCAAGGAGGCCGAGGAGCTGGCGCGGCATTTTCTCTCCAAGGTGAAGTTGCCGAACCAGGAGCACAAGTATCCCAGCCAGCTCTCCGGCGGCCAGCAACAGCGCGTCGCCATTGCCAGGGCGTTGTGCATGCAGCCGCGGGTGATGCTCTTCGATGAACCGACGTCCTCGCTCGATCCGGAGATGGTCGCGGAGGTGCTGGAGACCATGACGGGGCTGGCGAGTTCGGGCATGACGATGGTGTGCGTCACGCACGAACTTGGTTTCGCGCGGCGCGTCGCCGACCGCGTCCTGTTCATGGACGGCGGGCGCATCGTGGAGGATGCAACGGCGGGCGATTTCTTCGAACGTCCGCAGTGCGATCGATTGAAGCAGTTTCTCGCGCGCACGCTCAGTTCATGATTGCCATGAGAAAGACTCGCTTGAAGGATTCGCGCCGGCCCTCCTATAGTGATTTTGGGCCATCGTGGAAACGAGTGGGTAAAAGTTGGTCACTTTTCGATCAAATCTGAGGCAGCATCGAGGTCATGACCTTCAGCTTGAGATACTCCTCGTCGCGCAAACCGTAGGCACGCCGCTGCATGACCCGTATCTTGTTGTTCAAGCCTTCGACGAAGCCGAGCGCGACTTTGTTGTTCGGCCGGCAGTAGGCAGCGATGCCGTCCCAGTGCCGCTCGATCATCGCGGCGAACTTCTCGTACGGCTTCAAGCGTTGCCACTTGAGGCTTGCCCGCCAGTTCTCGAAGAACTTTCTCGCCCAGGCTTCGCGGTTGTAGTCCCAGAGTTGGCCGAAGGATTCCTTGAGCAGATAGGCGGTGTTCAGGCGCTTGTTGGCCGCGAGCAGCAGCTTCAAGTTCTTGCGGGCCGTGCCGGTGAGGTTCTGCGGGTGCGACAGGAGCGTGTATTTCTGACCTTTGATGAAACGACGCTGCTTGCCCTCGAGGCGTGCGTACTCGGCCTTGCGAATCGTGTCGAGTGCCTCGCCGAGGTGCTTCATCACGTGGAACTTGTCGAACAGGATGGCTGCCTGCGGCGCGTGATGCTGGGTGGAGTTGCGAAACGCTTTCCACATGTCCATGACGGCGAGCCGGACGCGCTTGGTCTTCTTTTCACCGAGGAATCGGTAGAACTGATCCATGCTCGCCTCGCTGCGGTCGGCCCCTGCGAACCAGATCGGCCGACGCCGCTCCAGGTCGCTGACCACGATCCGGTAACTGTGACCCTTGCGGATCGAGATCTCATCGATCCCAATAACCTTCGGGCCCGGGGTCCCGACACGGCGGAGCTGTTCGCGCATGTAGTCCATTTCCAACCGCTTGACGGTCTGCCAGTCCAAGTGCAGCTCCGCGGCGACGGCGCGGATCGTGCCACTGCGACAGCGCGGTCCCACGTACAGCGCAAAGCGCTTCGTGTGCAGTGCGTTCTCGACCAGAAAGTCCAGCCGCTCGCGCTTCACCGCACCACACCGCCGGCAGTCGACCCGACGCATCTCCAGGTCGAGGTAAATGCGGTGATCGGCGCAGGACACATCCCGTACCCGCCGGCGCCTGCGGTCGTACCAGCTGCGATGCGCCGTGCCACAGGTGCCGCAGAGCGTTTTTTTCCCCGCCGCACGAGGGTAACCAGCCGCGCGCCGGGCTCGCCGAGCAGTCCTTGGACACGCTGCAAGGGTCGAAAGCCGGGGAAGGTATATGCGTCCGCCAATCGGCGGCGTTTGACGGGCTTGGCCATCCGCACATGATGCCAACTTCCCGTCTATTCACAATCTGCCTCAGGCCCTATGAAAATAGGCTTCGCATCGTGATCAGCCCGCTCGTTTTACCCATACGAAACCACGAAGACCCGTGATTTTGGACCGGCGCGACGTCCGCGCCGTCAAGGACCCGTACCATGCCTGAGATGAAATGTGGACAAGCGGTCATCGCCTCGGTGCTGAATCACGGTGTCGATACCGTGTTCGGCATTCCCGGCGGACAGACCTACGAATTGTTCGATGCGCTGTACGATGAAGCGCATCGTGTGAACCTGGTGACCTCGCGGCACGAGCAGGGCGCGGCGTATATGGCGTTCGGCTACGCGCAGGCGACGGGCCGTGTGGGTGTCTACACCGTCGTGCCGGGGCCGGGAGTCTTGAACACGATGGCTGCATTGAGCACAGCCTATGCGCGCAATGCGCCGGTGCTGTGCCTGGCTGGACAGGTGCCGCTGCATGCGGTCGGTCGCGGCATCGGCTATCTGCACGACGTTCCCGACCAGAGCGGAGTGCTGGAGCGCATCACCAAGTGGACCGGCTTCATCGCGAAGCCGGAGGAAGCGGCCGACAAGGTCGCGATGGCTTTCCGGCAGCTGCGCACCGGCCGCAGCCGGCCCGTTGCATTGGAAATTCCTCCCGACGTACTGGCACAGCGTGTCGAGATTACGTTGCCGGCGCCGGAAACTTCCTATCCGCCGGCCGCGCCCGATCCGGATCGAATCGAACAGGCGGCGCAACTGCTGGCGGGCGCACGGCGACCGATGATCTACATCGGCGGCGGCGCCGTCGATGCGGGCAGTGAGCTGCTGGCGCTGGCGAAATTGCTGCAGGCACCCGTAGTGTCGCAGCGCGGCGGTCGCGGCGTCATCGACGACCGCAGCTGCTTCAGCCAGACATATCCCGCGGGCCATCGCCTGTGGCCGCAGGTGGACGTGGTCCTCGCCGTCGGCACGCGGTTGAAATATCCGCGCCTGCACTGGGGCACGGATGCGGGGCTGTCGATCATTCACATCGACATCGATGCCGCGGAGCTCAATCGCATCAGCGAGCCCACTGTACCGGTGCATGGCGATGCGAAGCTGTCGGTCGGTGCCCTGGTGACGGCGCTGGAGAAGATCATCAAGTCCCGCGAATCGCGTGAAGAAGAATTGAGTGCGCTGAAGAACAGCATGCGCGCGCAGTTCGAACAGGTGCAGCCGCAGCTAGCGTATCTCGACGTCATTCGTCGCGAGCTGCCCGAAGACGGCATCTTCGTCGATGAGATTACGCAGGTGGGTTACACCTCCTGGTACGGCTTCCCCGTGTACTCGCCGCGGACCTTCATCAGCAGCGGCTACGCCGGCAATCTCGGCTACGGCTACGCGACGGCTGTCGGCGCGCAGGTCGGGCAACCGGGTCGGAAGGTCGTGGCGATCAGCGGCGATGGCGGTTTCCTGTTCAACAGCCAAGAGCTGGCGACGGCGGTCAAGCACCGCCTGAATGTCGTCAGCATCATTTTTCGCGATGAATCCTTCGGCAACGTCGCGCGCGCCCAGACGCTGCGTTACAACGGCCGCGTCATCGGCACGGATCTGTGCAATCCAGATTTTGTGAAGCTCGCCGAGGCGTACGGCGCGACGGGATATCGGGTGACGAGTCCCGATGCGCTGGCGAAGACATTGCAGCGCGCGTTCGCGGACACCGGCCCGGTGGTGATCGACGTGCCGCTGCGCGAAACCATGAATCCCTGGCAGTTTCTGCTGCTGCCCAAGACGCGCCCGGCGGGCGCGGCGACGGCGTGAAACTTTAGATCGAGGCAACCGGAATACCCATGTCAGACAACTACGACGTCGATGTCGCCATTGCGGGCGGCGGTCACAACGCGCTCGCGTGCGCGGCCATGCTGGCGAAAGCCGGTCTCAAGGTGCTCGTCGCCGAGCGCAACGCCTGGGTGGGCGGCGGCGCGGTAACCCGGGAGCTGTCGCTACCGGGTTTCAAGCACGACCTGTTCGGTTCCAACCATGTGTGGATTCACGCCAATCCGTTCATCCGCGGGCTGCTGCCGGAGCTGGAACAGTACGGGCTCAAGTATCTCTGGGGGGAGAACGAGGTGATGGGGCATCCCATGGCCGAAGGCCCCGGCATCGTGGTCTACCGCGACCTCGATCGCACTTGCGACAGCATCGCCGAGTACTCCAAGCAGGACGCGAACCGCTACCGCGAGATCCACGACAGCTTCGTCGAAATCAAGGACGGCTTCACCAAGAACATGTTCTCGCCGCCGACGCCACCCAGTTTCATGCCGGCGGCGATGGAACGATCGCCCGCGGGACTTAGGATGCTGCGCAACTACAATCTCAGCGCCAAGGCGTTCGTATTGGAGAATTTCGTCGACCCGCGCGTGCAGGCGTTTCTGCTGAGCTGGGCGCTCGGCCCCAATATCAAGCCGACTCAGCAGGGGGCCGGCTCGACGTTCTACATCATGATCCCCGCCATTCATATTTATGGGCAGGCGATCCCGCAAGGCGGCAGTATTCAGTTACCGCTGGCGCTGGCGCGCTATGTCGAGACCCATGGCGGCACGGTATTGACCGGCTCCCCGGTGACCGGGTTCATCGTGGATCGCGGCGAAGCCAAGGGGCTGAGACTGGCCAACGGCGTCGAAGTGCGCGCACGCAAGGGCGTCGTCACGGCGCTGGAGCCGAAGCAGACGTTCCTCAACCTGATGGATCAAAGCGTGCTTGAACCGGATTTCGTGCAGATGGTGCGCAACTTCACGTTCGGCGAAGTGGCGTCCTTCCGTGTGCACTTCGCCCTCAACGAGGCACCGCAGTATCGCGGCACTGCGGAGTTGAGCCGCGCGCCGTTCATACGCACGATTCCGACGATGGCAGAGATCGATCGCCATTTCGCGGAGATTGCGGTCGGCGAACAGCCGGTAGATCCGCCCGTCCACGCGCACTGCTGGTCGCTGCGGGATCCGACGCGCGCCCCCGATGGCAAGCACACGCTGATGATCGACACCTTCGTGCCCAGCAAGCTGTGCAGCGGCGGGTGGGAAACGGTGAAGGACGAATGCGCGCAGCGGCTGGTCAATACGCTGAAGCGGCATACGACCAATATGACGCCGGACAACATTCTGGCGCAGTTCTCGCACTCGCCGGAGGACATGGAAGCGATCAATCCCTGCTTCGTCGGCGGCGTGCCTTCCGGTGGCGAACGCACGCTGGCGCAGATGGGCTTCTTCCGGCCATTCCCCGGCTACTCGCAGTACCGCTCGCCGGTGAAGAAGTTGTATCTCGCTGGCCCGTCGTGTCATCCCGGCGGCGGCATCAGCGGCATGGGTGTGATTACCGCAAGCGTGATGCTGGAAGACCTTGGCCTGAAGGCGCGTGGTTCGTGACACGATGAACTTGCCGTTGGCACGCTGGATTCTGCTCGGGCTCGCGATCGCGGCGAGCCCGCTGTCCACCGCGTGGGCCGATCAGCTGTCGCAAGTGCTCGAGCGCGGTGTGCTTCGCTGCGGCGTGACCGAATCCGGTCCGGGATTCAGCTACGTGGACGCGCACGGCGAGCGCGCTGGCATGGAAGTCGATAACTGCAAGACAGTCTCCGCGGCGTTGTTCGGCGCCATCAATGTGCAGTACGTCATCGTCAGTCCGCAGACGGTCTTCACGATGGTGCAGTCCGGTGGCATCGACCTGTTCGCGGGTGGCGCCACTTGGTCGTTCCTGCGGGACGTGACGCTCGGCGTGGATTTCACCGGCGTGCATTTCTACGACGGGCAGGGGTTCATGGTGCGCAAGTCGGCGGGGATCGCGCACGTCGCCGACCTCGATGGCGCGACGATCTGTGTGACCCAGGGCACGACGCTCGAACAGAACCTGGCGGACTACTTCATGGCGCATGGCATGCGCTATGACGTCGTGACGTTCGCCAATGCCGAAATGGCCATGCATGCGTATCGAACGGACCGGTGTGACGCGCTTTCGATGCAAAAAGCGGCGCTGGGCGCGCGGCGCGCGGCAATGCCGGAACCGAACGCACATATCATCCTGACGGAAATGATTTCGAGCGAGCCCCAGGCGGCGGTCGTCCGGCAGGGTGAAGCCCGCTGGCGTGATCTGGTGCTGTGGGCCTTCAATGTCCGCGTCGCAGCCGAGGAGATGGGCGTCACCCAGGCCAATGTCGATGAGCTGCGCACAGGCACCGCCAACACGGAGGTCAAACGACTGCTCGGCGCGCGCGGCAATTTCGGCAAGGCGCTCGGAGTGAGCAATGACTGGGCCTACTCCATCGTGAAGCTGGTCGGCAACTACGCCGACATGTGGGAGCGCAACTTCACGCCCATCGGGCTGGAGCGCGGCGCCAATGGACTGTGGCGTGACGGTGGGCGGATGACCGTCCTGCCATTTCGCTGACGATACGATCGAGGACTCCAGCGCATGCGACTCTACAGTCACGACGCGTCACCCTTCGCGGCACGCGTACGCATCCAGATCCTGGCGAAGCAGCTCCGCGTGCAGATCGAGCCGCCCCCGGCCGCGCCCGGTTCGGCTCAATTGCGTGCATTGAGCGCCACGGGACGCATTCCGATTCTGGACATCGATGATGAGCTGATTCCCGAATCGCGCGTGATCCTGGAGTATCTGGAGGACCGGTTTCCTGCGTTCTGTCTGCGCGGTCGGTCCAGCCTGCAGGCCGCGCGCGTGCGACTGGTCTCGCAGCTCGTCGATCTGTATCTGGTGCCGGCATTGCAGCCGCTGCGCGTTGCGTTCCGCTCGCGACCGGCAGGGGAGCTCGGCGAGGCGCAACGTGCGCTGGCCGATGCGCTTGGATGCATCGAGCACTACCTGGCTGACAGCGGGTTCGCCGTCGCTGACGAATTGACGCTCGCTGACTGCATGCTCGCGCCGGTGGTGTTCTATGTCGATCTGCTGACTGCCGTGCTGCTGCCGGACTTCCGGCTGGCGCAGTGGCCGCGTATCGAGCGCAGTTACCAGGCCGCGCGATCGCATCAGGCGGCCGGCCCAGTGCTGGAATCCATGGACGTCGCCACGCGGGGATTGCGCACATGACAGCCATCGACAGTCTCCCGCGCGACCATGACCGCGCCCGATTGATCGGGCGCGTGTGGGACGACGGCCCGAGCGTGGTGCTGGTCGAACAAGGGCAATTGTTCGATGTGACCGCACAGGTTCCGACCGTCAGCGACGTGCTGAACCACAGCGATCCGGTTGCACTGTGGGATGCATTGCCGCGAACGGACCACGTCGGCGCTGTAGCCGATGTTGAACGCCTCAGCCTGGAGACGGCGCGTTCGCCGCAGGGGTTGCGTCTGCTCGCACCTTGCGACATCCAGAGCGTGAAAGCCTGCGGCGTGACGTTCGTGCGCTCCTTGCTGGAGCGGGTGATCGAAGAGCGCGTGCGTGGCAATGCTGTTGAATCCCGCCGGCTGCGGGCCGAGATCGAAGCGGTGCTCGGTGCGCAGCTCGATGGCATCGTGCCGGGTTCGCCGCAGGCGCAGCGCCTGAAGGACGAACTGATCGCGCGCGATCTATGGTCGCAATACCTGGAAGTGGGCATCGGGCCGGACGCCGAGGTGTTCACCAAGGCGCAGCCGATGTCGGCGGTCGGCTTCGGCCACCTGATCGGCATCCTGCCGCAATCCGAATGGAACAATCCGGAACCGGAAGTCGTGCTGGCGGTCAGTGTCGCCGGCGACATCGTGGGCGCCACGCTCGGCAACGACGTGAATCTGCGCGATGTTGAGGGCCGCAGCGCACTGCTGCTCGGCCGCGCCAAGGACAACAATGCGTCCTGCGCCATCGGTCCGTTCATCCGTTTGCTGGACGAGCACTTCACGCTGAACCACGTCCGCGGCCTCGAAGTGCAGCTGGAAGTCAGCGGGCGTGATGGCTTCCATCACGGCGGCGCGAGCACGATGCGGGCGATCAGCCGCGACGTGGAGCAGCTGGTGGAGCAGGCCATGGGCGCGCATCACCAGTATCCGGACGGCATGATGCTGTTCACCGGCACGCTGTATACGCCGACTGAGAATCGCGGCGCGGGGCAAGGTGGATTTACCCATCAGCGCGGCGATAGGGTACGCATCGCAAGCCCCGTGCTCGGCACGCTGATCAATGAAGTCGAACACACCGATCGCATCGAACCTTGGCGGTTCGGCATCGGGGATCTCATGCGCAGCCTCGCGGGCCGAGGCTATCTGACCGGAGTCAACAGATAATGCCGATCGTCATCACGGATCTGGATATTCGCGATATCCGCTTTCCCACCTCGCGCGAGCTGGACGGCTCGGACGCGATGAACGCCGCGCCGGACTACTCGGCTGCGTACGTCATCGTGCGCACCAACGTTGCGGGGCTGGACGGCCACGGGCTGGCGTTCACCATCGGTCGCGGCAACGAAATCTGCGTCGCGGCAGCGCAGGCGTTGAAACCTGCCGTCGTGGGGCGTTCGCTGGAGCAGATCAGCGCCGACATGGGACAGTTCTGGCGCGATCTGATCGGCGACAGTCACCTGCGCTGGATCGGTCCGGAGAAAGGCGCGATCCACATGGGCATGAGCGCCGTCCTGAACGCGATCTGGGAGCTGTGGGCCAAGGCCGAAGGCAAGCCGTTGTGGAAGCTGGTCAGCGACATGACACCGCAGCAGCTGCTGAAGTGCCTCGACTTTCGCTACGTGAGCGACGCGCTCACGCCGCAGGAAGCGCTGACCATCCTGCAGCGCGTCGCCGGCGACAAGGCGCAACGCGAGGCCGAGATTCTGCGCGACGGTTATCCGGCGTACATGACGAGCACCGGTTGGCTGGGCTACCCGGATGAGAAGCTGCGCGCCCTGACGCGCAGTGCGGTCGCAGACGGTTGGAATCACATCAAGATCAAGGTGGGCGGCAACGTCGAGGACGACGTGCGCCGGCTGCGCATTGTGCGCGAAGAGATCGGTCCCGATCGCAAGCTCATGATCGATGCGAACCAAGTGTGGGACGTGGACCAGGCGATCGAATGGATGCAGCGGCTACGCGAGTTCAATCCATGGTGGATCGAAGAGCCCACCAGTCCGGATGACGTGCTCGGCCATGCCGCCATCCGCCGCGCCATTCATCCCCTGCAGGTGGCCACCGGCGAGCACTGCCACAACCGGATCATGTTCAAGCAGTTCATGCAGGCCGAGGCGATCGATTTCTGTCAGCTCGACAGTTGCCGGCTGGCGAGCGTGAACGAAGTCATCGTGGTGCTCTTGCTGGCGGCGAAGTTCGGCGTGCCGGTGTGTCCGCATGCCGGCGGAGTGGGGCTATGCGAGTACGTGCAGCATCTGTCCATCATCGACTATCTGTGCGTGTCCGCCTCGCTGGAGAATCGCGTCACTGAGTACGTGTCGCACTTGCACGAACATTTCGTCGATCCCTGCGTGATCGAAAACTGCCGCTACGTGGCGCCTCGCACACCGGGCTACAGCGCACGGATTCGCGACGCGTCGCTGGAATATTACGAATTTCCCCGCGGCGGCGCGTGGCAGAACGGTGGGAGAAGCGATCCATGAGAGTCGAGAGCAGGCTGGCGGATGTCGAGTTCAAGTTCGGGCCGATCCGCCGCGAGGGCAATTACCTCGTGATCGCCAGCGCGCCGGAGCAGACCATGGCAAGCAAGGTGTTCGTCAGTCCCGCGGACGTGATGAGCTTTCTCGGGAAATTCCTGAGAAGCCCCTCCGCCTGGTGGTGGCTGCTGGGACTGCCGGTGTTCTACTTTCGCGCCAAGGGCGAGAAACCGGTGGATGAGAGCCGCTCGCCGTGGTGAGCATCGAGAGCGCACATCTGATTGGACGGGAGCGCGACCGCGGCGCGGGCGAGGTGTTTCAGTATCGCAGCCCGGTGAGTGGCGCTTTACTGGAGCCGGCGTCTCCGCAGGCCGGCGCGTCGGAAGTCGACCGGGCATTGGCGTTGGCGGCGGCTGCCGCGGAGGAACTCGCGGAGTTGCCGTTGCGACGCCGCGCCGAATTACTGGAGCGGATCGCCGCGGCGTTGGAGGCGCTGGCGCCGGAGCTGCTGCCGTTGACGCACGAGGAAACCGGCCTGCCGCAGGCGCGTCTGCAGGGTGAGTGCGCACGCACGGCCAATCAGTTGCGATTGTTCGCCGCCGCGGTGTGCGAGGGTGCATGGCTGGATGCACGCATCGATCCGGCGCAGCCGCAACGCGCGCCGGTACCGAAGCCGGATATCCGCATGCTCATGCATCCGGTCGGGCCGGTGGCCGTGTTCGGCGCGAGCAATTTCCCGTTGGCGTTTTCGGTCGCAGGCGGCGATACCGCTGCGGCGCTGGCGGCTGGGTGTCCGGTGATCGTCAAGGCGCATCCACGCCATCCGCGCACGTCGCAGCGGGTGGGCGAAATGATTCAGAAGGTCGTCGCGGACCTCGGGCTGCCGCCCGGCACATTTTCGCTGATCCACGGTGATCGCGCGGAGCTCAGCGTCGCGCTCGTCAGCCATCCATTGCTGAAGAGCGTGGCATTCACAGGATCGCTGGCCGTGGGCCGCCGCCTTTACGATGTGGCCGCCGCGCGCAGCGAACCTATCCCCGTGTTCGCGGAGATGGCGAGCGTGAACCCGATTTTCGCATTGCCGCAACGGCTGGCCGAGGACTACGCGTCGATGGCGAGCGGCTTCGTGCAGTCGTTCACGCTCGGGGTGGGGCAGTTCTGCACCAAGCCCGGACTGCTGTTCGCGGTCGCAGGGCCGGCATTGCAGCGATTCGTCGCCGCTGCGGCCGCCGAGGTCGAGAAGTTGCCAGCCGCCACGATGCTGCATTCGGATATCAAATGTTCGTACGACGATGGATTGCAGAATTTCCGTCGCTTGGCCGGCGTGAACGTCGTCGCTCGCGGGCGCGAGGCAACGGGCTGCGAGGCCACACCGACATTACACGCCACAAACAGCGCGACGTTCATTGCCACGCCACGGCTGCACGAGGAGCTGTTCGGCCCCTATGCCCTGATCGTCGAATGCAGTTCGGGCGAGGAGATGACGACGCTTGCGCGACATTTGCAGGGACAACTGACCGCGTCGTTGCACGCAACGGCAGGCGAGCTGGCCGGGCAGCACACGCTGCTGAGCGTCCTGCGGGCCAAAACCGGTCGATTGATCTTCAATCAGTTTCCGACGGGGGTGGAGGTAACGCACGCCATGGTTCACGGTGGCGGTTACCCGAGTACCACGGATAGCCGCTTCTCGGCGGTCGGCACGCTGGCCATCCGGCGGTTCCTGCGTCCGGTGTGTTATCAGAATTTCCCCGACGCGCTGCTGCCCGCGGCATTGCAGGATTCCAATCCGCTGGGCATCCGCCGCCGGGTAGACGGCGCGTAACCGTGTCGGGCGAACCACGCTTCATCGTCTGGCGGCGGCTGGCTTACCAGGCGCTGGCGCTGTGCATTCTGGCCTTTGCCGTCTGGATCATCGCTAGCAACACGCAGGCGAATCTGCAGCGCCTCGGTGTGGTATCGAGCCCGGCGTTCTTCACCGAGCGCGCCGGCTTCGAGATCAATCAGAAACTGATCGCCTTCGACGCCAATTCGAGCATCGCGCGTGCCGCCGTCGTGGCGGCGCTGAATACGGTGATGCTCGGCGTAGTGACGATCTTCGCGGCGAGCCTGCTGGGGCTAATTGTTGGCGTCGCGCGCACGTCGCATAACGCGCTGCTGCGCGGCGCCGGTGCCAGTTATGTGGAGATCTTCCGCAACATTCCGGTCTTGCTGCAGATTTTCTTCTGGTACTTCGTCGTGCTGCGCTGGCTGCCGCCGGTGTCGGCCAGCCTGAGCATGTTCGACGCGGTGTTTCTGAATAATCGCGGCCTGTTCCTGCCGACGTTGCAGATGGCGGAGGGTGCGCTGCACTGGGTCGTGCCGGTGGCCGAACGCTTCAGCTATCGCGGCGGCTACGTGGTGACGCCCGAGTTTCTCGCGCTGCTCATCGGCCTGTCGATGTACAACGCGAGCTACATCGCCGAAATCGTCCGCTCCAGCCTGCAGACGCTCCCTCGGGGGCAAATGGAAGCGGCGCACGCGCTGGCGCTGTCACGATTTCGCACGTTGCAGCTGGTGCTGTTGCCGCAGGCGCTGAAAGTCATTCTGCCGCCGCTCGCGACGGTCTATCAGAACGTGTTCAAGGGAACGGCGCTGGGCGCCGCGATCGCCTACCCCGAGATCACTTCGGTGCTCATGGGCACCGTCAATAACATCGTGGGTCAGCCGGTCATCATCATGTGCGTGGTGCTCATGGTGTATCTGACGTTCTCGATGGGGATCGCGCTGCTGATGCATTGGTACGAAGCGCGTACCCGGCGCTGGGGATAACGTGGACTGGCTGCGCCGTAACCTGTTCGGGTCTGCCTCCAGCACGCTGCTGAGCGCACTGATGCTCGTCGCGGGCCTGTGGCTTGCGTACTCGCTGATTCACTGGCTGGTGGTCGATGCGTACTGGATGGGGACGGGACCAGCGGCGTGTCCGGACAAGGGCGCGTTGTGCTGGCCGTTTATTCGAGAACGTTATTATCAGTTCTTCTACGGTTTCTATCCCATGGAGCAGCGTTGGCGGATCGACGTCGGCCTTGCGGCGGCGGCGGCGCTGATTCTCTCGTTCGTCTTTGGGCCGCGCACGTATCGCCGCTTCTTTTTCCCGGTGGCCTCTCTTACATATATGCTGGGCGCCGCGACCTTGTTCCTGGGCGGCTGGGGTGGGCTCGAACACGTACCGACGCACCGCTGGGGCGGCGCGTTTCTGACCTTGGTAACCGTGGTCTTCGTGTTCGCGCTGGCGTTGCCCGCCGGCATCCTGCTGGCACTCGGCCGCACTTCCACGCTACCTCTGGTGCGGGCTGTGTGTGCGTTGTGGATCGAATTCTGGCGCGGCGTGCCGGCGCTGGTCGTGCTGTTCATCGCAACCATCATGTTTCCGCTGTTCGTTCCGGAGGGCGTCAACTTCGACCGGCTGCTGCGGGCCCTGCTGGCGATGTCGATTCTCATGTCGAGCTATCTCGCGGAGGCGGTGCGCGGAGCGCTGGCCAGCATTCCGTCCGGACAGCACGAGGCCGCGAAGGCGCTGGGACTGGGCTTCTGGCGCCGCATGTACCTGGTGATATTGCCGCAGGCACTGTCGGCGGCATTGCCGCAAATCGCGAGCAATCTGCTCGGACTGCTGAAGGAGACAACGGTGTTATTGATCATTGGCGTACCGGATCTTCTCGGGATGGTGCAGGCGGGGGCCTCGGACCCGGCATGGCTGAGCGAAGGCGCACTCATGACCGGCTATCTCTTCACGGCCTTTGTGTTCTGGGTGTGCTGCTTCGGACTGTCCCAGTACAGCCGCCACCTGGAGCGACGACTCACCGCACATCGACATCCAGAGCCATCATGAATGATCTGCCGAAGCCTCGTCCCGAAGTTCTCGGGTTGCGCCCGTACGTGCAGGGCAAGAGCCGGCTGGAAGGGGCGCGGCAACCCGTGAAGCTGTCGAGCAACGAGTCCCCGTACGGTCCCAGTCCGAAAGCACTGCAGGCCTATCGGGAGGCGCAGGCGGAACTGCACCGGTATCCGGATGGCGCGCAGCAGGACCTGCGCCGCGCCATCGCCGAAAGTTACGAACTGGATGAACGGCAGATTCTGTGCGGCAACGGCTCGGAAGAAATCATCGGCATGCTGATCCGCGCCTATGTCAGCGCCGGCGAGGAATTGCTGCTGTCGGAAAACCATTTCATGATGTGCCCGATCTACGCCCGCACGCAGGGGGCAGGCGTGGTCATCGCGCCGGAACGCAACTTCACCGTCGACGTCGACGAGCTGCTGGCCCGCGTCACGCCGCAGACGCGGATGGTGGCGGTCGCCAATCCCAATAATCCGACCGGCACTTACCTGCCCTTCGACGAGATTTGCCGGCTGCATGCGGCGCTGCCGTCTCACGTGGTGCTGCTGCTGGATGCGGCTTACGCGGAGTATGTACTGGAAGAGGATTACGAGGCCGGCGCACGCCTGGTCGCTGAGCATGGCAATGTCGTGATGACTCGCACGCTCTCCAAGATTTACGGACTGGCCGGTCTGCGTATCGGCTGGGCGTACTGTCGGCCGCATGTCATCGACGTGCTGCAGCGGATCCGCACGCCCTTCAATACCAACCGGGCGGGGTTGGCCGCGGCCGCGGCGGCGGTCAGGGATCGGGAGTATCTCCAGACGGTGCGTACGCGCAATCATCACGAGCTGCAACTCATGCTGGAGGAACTGCGCCGTCTGGGATTGCGTGTCGTGCCCAGTGTGACCAATTTCTATCGTGTGGACTTCGCCGGTCTGCCAGGCCGTACCGCGCTTGCGGCAGCGCAGTTTCTCGAAGCCCGCGGCGTCATTCCCAGGCCGTTGCGTTCGGACAGCCGTGACAACGCGCTGCGCCTGACGGTCGGGACCGCTGAAGAGAACGCAATTGCGCTGGGTGCATTGCAGGCCTATCTGGAGAGCTGAATCATGGCGGTGGTGTTGATCACGGGAGCGAGCGCCGGTTTCGGCAAGGCGATGGCCGGGAAGTTCGCCGCGCATGGCGATACCGTGTACGCCGGTGTGCGCTCGTTGCAATCGCTGGTCGGCGACGATTCGATACGCCTGCTGGTGCTCGACGTCACTGTACCCGAATCGCGTGCAGCGGCCGTCGACAGGATCATCCAGGAGTGCGGGCGCATCGATATCCTGGTCAACAACGCTGGCGTACATCGCCTCGGCGCTTTCGAAGATATGCCCGAGGCGGAGCTGCGGCTCACCATGGAGACCAACTTCTTCGGCGCGATCGGCATGACGCGGGCGGTGCTGCCGCAGATGCGTCGCCAGAAGTCCGGTCATATCGTCATGATGTCCTCGGTCGGCGCGTTGATCGCCCGCGCCACCGATGGATTCTATTGCGCCAGCAAGAGTGCGCTGGAGGCAGCATCCGAAGCGCTTCGCTACGAAGTGGCGCGCTTTGGTGTGCGGGTGAGCGTGATCGAGCCCGGCGCTTTCCGCACGGCCATTGCGGAAAAAGGCGCTGCGGCGTTGTATCCGCTGCAAGGATCTCCCTATGCCGAGCTGATGAAGTTCCGCAGCGACAAGGTCCGTGCCGCCTGCCGCATGGGTGAGAGTCCCGAGTTGCTCGCCCAACTGGTCGTCGATATCGCTCATGGGACCGGGCAGCGGCTGCGCTATCCGGCGGGGGCGCAGGCGCACGCGCTGATCGAGGCTGTGCGAGCGGCGGATGATGCGGACAGAGATCAGCTGATCCGCAGCAAATCACAGGTGGATTGGTGGATCGAGGGGCGGGCGGGTCCCGATCAGTAGGCGGTAGCGGGTGCGGTGCCGGCACCGGCCCCGGATTGCACGAATGCCGCCGCCTCGGCCAGCAGCCAATCCTGGAAGACGTGAACCTTCGGCTGGTCCATCGCGGATTCGCGCATGAGTAGGTAGTAACCGAATTCCGCCGGCACGCTCTGGCTGAATGGCGTCACCAGGCGGCCCGCCGCAAGTTCCTTGGCAACCAGGGCGCTGCGTCCCAGCGCGACGCCCATGCCTTCGACGGCCGCCGTGATCACCATGTGTGAATGGCTGAACCGCGGCCCGTGGGTCGCGTCGAAATCATCCATCCCGGCAGCCAGCAGCCAAGTGCGCCACTGCATCTGCATCTCATCGTGCAGCAGCGCGTGATGCCGCAGGTTGTCCGGATCGGTGAGCGGGTGAGCCCCGCCCAGCAGGGAGGGGGAGCACACCGGGAAGACTTCTTCATCGAACAGCCTCGTCGCGCGCAGGCCGAGCCAGTTGCCCCGCCCATAACGCAGGACGACGTCGATCCAAGGCGGAGTGAACTCCTCGGATTCGTTGCCGAACTCGTCGACCGGGTTCTGGGAGGTGATGCGTACGTCGAGTTTCGGGTGCTGCAGGAAGAAACTCGGCAGACGACTAATAAGCCAGTTGATCGCGAAGGACTCCGTGGTCGAGATGCACAGCAGATCTTCATAGTCGCGGTGAACGATACGCTCGGTCGCGGCGCGCAGTTTATTGAGCGCCGCGCGTACGGCTGGCAGGTACGCAAGGCCATCCTCGGTAAGCTGAATCTCCCGGTTGTTGCGGCGGAACAGCGCAATGCCGAGCCATTCCTCCAGCGTTCGGATCTGGTAGCTGACTGCTGACTGGGTAACATGCAGCTCGTTTGCCGCGCGCGTGAAGCTCAGGTGACGGGCTGCCGCTTCAAAGGCGCGCACAGCCGTGAGAGGTGGCAGGGCAGCCTTCGAGTGGCGTGACACAGTGGGTACTCCTGATTTGCCGCGGAATGGATGCAGCAGCTTGGTTACGTCACGGTGGATCACCGTACATGGACGCCCCCACATTGCCAAGCACTCACGTGCGCAATCCACGGTATGCAGCCAGGAGGCAGGCCTCTTCAATCACATTCATATGAGCGACCTCCGCGGCAAATGCTGCGGGGGCCATGTTGTCTGAGCGTACCGCCTCAGCGCGAAGCTTTTTGCTCGCCGCCCGGTTCCGGTTTGCGCTTGCGGTCGCGACTGATCGCCTCCCGCACTTCGTCCATCCGCGCCTGAAACCGCTGGCGCTGCACCTCGGTGAGATTGGGCGCGGCGAGGGCGAGTT
>Ga0138256_10001656_pt1 | contig 24007 bp, 19 predicted proteins | sample KNB2016incub_MG_FD_105486 | JGI IMG/M metagenome (GOLD analysis project Ga0138256, IMG submission 105486) | Active sludge microbial communities from wastewater in Klosterneuburg, Austria - KNB2014incub_MG | ecosystem: Engineered > WWTP > Activated sludge > Unclassified | place: Austria... | reverse complement strand
GCCGTGGACGCCTGGGGCTTTGGCCCTTCGCGCCAGCCGCGCCAGCCGCTGCCTGCTGAGGCCCAGCAGACGTTGCGCGCGCAGGCCCGGCCACAAGCGCTGCAAGTGGATGCCCCAGCGCGCAGCATCACCCGTCAGGCGGCGGTGTTCACCGATCTTTCCGGCATCGCCAAAGGCTGGGGTGTGGACCAGGCAGCCGAGGCCCTGGACACGCTGGGCATCGGCCACTACATGGTTGAAGTGGGCGGCGAGATCCGCACACGTGGCCTCAACGCCCAGGGCCAGGCCTGGCAACTGGCGGTTGAAAAGCCGGATGCCATGCCACAGCAGGCCTACTTCGTCGTGCCGCTCAGCGGCCAGTCACTGGCCACCTCGGGCGACTACCGCAACTTCTACCTGCACGAAGGCCGCCGCTACACGCACGAGATCGACCCCGCCACGGCCGCACCGGTGCACCACACGCTGGCGTCGGTCAGCGTGGTGGCGTCCGATTGCACGCTGGCGGATGCCTGGTCCACCGCACTGTTTGTGGCCGGGCCCGAGCGCGGTCTGGCAATGGCCCGGCAGCAAGGCCTGGCCGCCTACTTTGTGGTGCGCCAGGGCAATGGCCGCTTCGGCACGCACGCCACGCCCGCCTTTGCCGCCCTCGGTGGCCGCAGCGTAGGCTGAAGCATGGACCTGCAGGCCTTGCTGCCCATGTTCCTGCTGGCGCTGCTGGTCATCGGCGGCGCGGTGGCCATCATGTCCGTCGGTGTGATCTTCAAGCGGCCCTGCCTGCGCGGCTCGTGCGGCGGGCCGGCCCTGCATGCGCCGGGCGGTGAAAAGCTCAGTTGCGCAACCTGCCCCAACCGGCACAAGCACGCCCAGGCTGAAGAGGCTGACTCCACACACTGAGCGGCCGCGACGCCAAGCGCGATAGCTGCCTAGTCGTCGATCCAGTTTGTGTTGGGAAGGGGCGCAGGGCCTTTGCGCGCGCCGCCGCGCCTTGATGCCCGGGCCCGGCGCGCCACGCCGAACCAGGCCGCATAGATGGCGGGTTCAAAGACCAGGGTGAGCAAGGTGGCCACCGCCACGCCGCCCATCATGGCCACGGCCATCGGGCGCCAGAACACGGCCTGCGTCAACGGTGCCATGGCCAGGATGGTGGCCGCCGCGGTCAGGCCGATGGGCCGCAGGCGCCGCACGGCAGCCTCGATGATGGCGCAACGTGGGTCCTGGGTGGTCTCGATGAAGCGCTCGATCAATTCCACCAGGATCACGGAGTTGCGCATGATGATGCCGGCCAGGGCCGTCACGCCCAGGATGGCCACAAAGCCGAAGGGCTGCCGGAACACCAGCAGCGAGGCCACCACGCCCACCAGACCCAGCGGCGCGCTGATGAGCACGCGCGCGGCGCTCTTGAAGGCGCGCAGTTGCAGCATCAGCAGGCTCACGACGACCAGGGCCATCAGCGGCACCACCACGGCCAGCGAAGCCTGCGACTTGGTCACTGCTTCCAGCGTGCCGCCGGTCTCGATGCGGTAGCCCGGTGGCAAAGTCTTGCCCAGGGCCATCATGGCCGGCTCGATCTGCTGGCCCACGTCGGCCCCTTCGGCATCGTCCGCCACGTCGGCGCGCACCGTGATGGCGCCCGTGCCGTTGCGGCGCCCCAGCACCGCTTCTTCAAAGCCATAGCGGATGGTCACGAACTGGTCCAGCGGCACATAGCGCCCGCTGCCCGTGCGCACGGCCAGGTCCCCGAGCGGGGTGTGCGCCCGTTCAGCAGTGCTGCGCAAGCGCGTCACGACTTCGATCAGCTTGTCGCCTTCGCGGTACTGCGTGACCGGCAGGCCGTTGAGCATGCCGCTGAGGGTGTTGCCGATGTCCTGGGACGAAACACCCAGAGCACGGGCCTTGTCCTGGTCCACCTCGAGTTGCAGCGTCTGGACGATTTCGTTCCAGTCGTTGTAGACATCGCGCGTGTCGGGGTGCTGGCGCAGGGTGTCGGCCATGAGGTCGGCAATGCCGCGCAGCACCGCCGGGTCTTCGCCGATGACGCGGAACTGCACCGGCAGGCCCACCGGCGGCCCGCTGTCGAAGCGGTAGGTGCGCGAACGCACGGCCGGGAACTCTTCGCGCAGCAGCATGCGAATGCGGTCGTAGAGGCGATCGCGCTGCGGCACATCCACGGCCGAGACCACCACCGCTGCATAGTGGCTGTTGCGTTGCTCGGGCATCATCGAAAGGAAGAAATGCGGCGGCCCGCCGCCGACGTAAGCCGTCAGCACCTTGACGCCCGGGTCTGCCTGGAGCTTGTCCTCGAGCCGCGCCACCTCGCGTTCAACGGCGGCCAGGCTGGAGCCGGCCGGCAGCCACAGGTCCACGACGATCTCGGTGCGTTCAGACAGCGGGAAGAACTGCTGCTTGACCAGACGCAGCCCTCCGATGGACAGCACGAACAGCGCCAGTGTCGCAACGATCACGGTCTTGCGGTACTCCACGCACCAGGCCACCAACCTGCGAAATGCGCGGTAGATGGGGGTCATGTACAGGTCCTGCTGGTCATCCTGCGGTGTGGGCTTGAGCAGCAGGAAGGCAATATAGGGCGTGAAGAAAACCGCCACCACCCACGATGACAGCAGCGCCATGGTGATGACGGCAAACAGCGAAAAGGTGTACTCCCCGGCATCTGATTTGGCCAGACCCACCGGGATGAAGCCCGCCGCCGTGATCAAGGTGCCGGTGAGCATGGGCGAAGCCGTTGACAGGTAGGCGTGGCCGGCGGCCTGCACGCCGCTCAGGCCGCGGCTCATGCGCACGGCCATCGATTCGACGATGATCATCGCATCGTCCACCAGCAGGCCCAGCGCAATGATCAGCGCGCCCAGAGACACGCGCTGCAGGTCGATGCCGAACAGCACCATGCCGGTGAAGGTCATCGCCAGCACCAGGGGAATGCTCAGCGAAACCACCAGCCCGGCGCGTTTGCCCAGGCTGACAAAGCCGACGGCCATCACGATGAGCAGCGCCTCCAGCAGCGAGCGCATGAAGACATGCACCGCGTCATGAACGACCTTGGGCTGGTCGGCAATTTGGCGGATCTCCATGCCGACCGGCAAGCGCGTGCGCAAGCCGGCCAGGGTGGCTTCCAGCTCTCGGCCCAGTTCCAGGATGTCGCCGCCGGGGCGCATGGCCACTTCCAGGCCCACGGCAGGCTGCCCGAAGGCATGCATCTTGAACTGCGCCGGCTCGCGGTAGCCGCGCACCACATGGGCCACATCACCCAGGCGGAAGCTGCGGCCCTGGTGGGCCACTGTCAACTCGCGTATCGCCTCCACCGAATGGAATTCACCCGAGACCCGCGCCTGCAGGCTGCGGGTGCCGGTCTCGACGGACGCGGGCGCGGCGATGGCGTTCTGCTGGCGCAGGGCTTGCACCACGATCAGCGCGTCCAGGCCGGTGGCGAGGAGCTTTTCGTTGTCGAACTCGATGTGGATGCGCTCGGTCTGGGCGCCCACGATGTGGACCTTGGCCACCTGGCTCAGCCGCAGCATTTCGCCACGCGCCATGTCCGCGTACTGCTTGAGCTGCGCCGGCGTGTAGCCCTCGCCGGTGAGAGCGTAGACCGAACCGAACACATCGCTCAGCTCGTCGTCGAAGTACGGCCCCTGCACGCCGGGTGGCAGTTGATCCTGGATATCCGCGATCTTCTTGCGCACCTGGTAGAAGGTGTCGGTGATCTGTGCCGCGGGGGTGCCTTCGCGCACCATGACAAAGAGCACGGCCTCGCCAGGCTTGGATTCGCCGCTGACAAACTCCAGCTGGGGCGTTTCCTGCAGCTTCTTCTCGATCGGCTTGGAAACCAGTTGCTCGACACTGCGCGCGCTGGCCCCAGGCCAGTAGGTGCGCACGATCATCATGCGCCAGGTGAAGGCCGGGTCTTCCGCCTGGCCGAGCTTGACGTAGGCCCAGGCGCCCAGCAGGGCCAGCACCACCAGCACGTAACGCAGCAACTGGTGCTGCATCAGGCTCCAGGTGGTGAGGTTCAAACGTGTGCGCTTCAAGGGCCGACCACCCTCACCTGCTGCCCGGCCTGCAGCTTCTGCACCCCCGCAGTGACCACGGTGTCGCCGGCCTTCAGGCCCGCGGCAATGGCCACCCGGTCTTCCTGCACCGCCGCCACCTCGACCGTGGCGAGCTTCACCGTGGCACGGGTGGGGTCGACGACCCACACCGCCGTCTTGCCGCCCTGCCGGTACAAGGCCGTCAGCGGTACCGCCAACGCCGGCTGCGCCGCGCCGCGTGCGGTGACACGGGCCGTCATGCCCAGGCGCATGGCCTCATCGGCATCCAGAAGGGCGATGCGCGCGGCGTAGGTGCGGGTGGCGGGGTCGGCCACGGGCGAGACCTCGCGCAGGCTGCCTTTGTAGACCCTGCCCGGCACCGCCGACAAGCTGACGCTCAGATCCTGCGCGGCCTGCAGGGCGGCCAGGCGGCTTTCCGCCACCGTGACGGCAACTTCCCGAGCGCCGGAGGGGGCCAGGCGCAGCACGGGCTGGCCCGCAGCCACGACCTGGCCGCGCTGTGCTTCAACGGCGGTGACGATGCCGGCTTCATCGGCGCGGATCGCCGCGTAATCCAGCTGGTTGCGGCTGGAGCGCTGCACGCTGCGGACCTCGTCCACGCGCGCACGCGCCAGGTCCACCGCGTTGCGGCGGCGGTCGAATTCAGCCTGGCTGATGAAGCCCTGCTGCAGCAGCGATTCAAAGCGTGCCAGGTCCGCCAGCTGCTGCGCCAGCTCCGTTTGCGCCGCCGCGCTTTGCGCGCCCACGACCTGGGTCTGCAGGGACAGATCCTGCGGGTCCAGGCGCGCCAGCACGTCACCGCGCTGGACCTGCATGCCCACCTCGGCACGGCGCTCGACGATCTTGCCCGCCACGCGAAACCCGATCACGGTTTCCGTGCGCGGCTTGACCTCGCCGGTGAGGTTGAGCACGCTGGCGTCTGCCGAAAGGCTCAGCTTGACGGCATGCACGGGCAGGATCACCGCTGGCTTGTCCGCCACCGGGGGGGCACAGGCTGACAGCAGCAGGCTGCCAGGGGTGAGGGCGAAGGCGAAGGCGATGGCAATGGCCATGCCGGCAGCCGCAGCGGGTTTTTTCGCCTGCAGCATCAGTGCGAGGGGTTCAGTTGCCCACGCAAGGCTGCGTGGCGCTGGCGCGAGATCGGGTAGGCCAACAGCAGGGGCACGGCCGCCAGCACAAAGCAGGCCGGCAGCAGGCCCACGGTGAGGCGGATGCCCAGCAGTGCCTCGGCACCCTGCGCCACATTGGGCACGTAGTGGAACCACTCCAGCATCCAGCCGATGGCCACTGTGCCCAGCGTGCGCGCCAGTTTGTCGATCAAGCCGAACAGGCCGTAGTACATGCCGGTGCGGGGCGCGCCGGTTTGCGCGTGCGCATGGTCGATGGTGTCCGGCAACATGGAACCCGGCACCACCCAATGGGCACCCATGCCCATGCCGATGAGGCCCAGGCCGAGCCAGGTCAGCTGCTGTTGACCCGGCTGCAACCAGAACAGCACCGCAAAGCCCGCCGCAGCCAGGCAAAGACCGCTGACATAGACGAAGTTCTTCTCCCAGCGGTCCACCAACCACTTCCAGGCCGGGATGGAAAGCGCCACCAGCAGCAGCATCTGGGCGAGCAGGCGGGGCAGATCCGACCTTTCCCCCCGCAGTTGGTAGACCACGAAGTAGGCCAGCCCGCCTTGCGCCAGCGTCAGCCCGATGCGGCCCATCGCGCAGCCGCAAGCCAGCAGCACAAAGGGCCGGTTGCGAAGCGCCAGGCGCAATGAAGGCCAGGGCGCGTCCCGGGTCTGGGGTCTCTCGCTGTGCGGCGGCTCACGCACGCGCCAGGCCACCCAGGCCACGCAAGCACCCGCCACCAAGCCGAACACACTGCCGGCCAGGGTGTAGCCGATTTGGGCATCGGGCGCTGCCCGCACGATGATGGGCATCAGCACGCCGCCGATGAGGTAGCCCACCATCGCGCCGACTGAGCTGAAGGCCATCAGGCTGGTGCGTTCGTCGTAGTCGTCCGTCATCTCGGCGGCCATCGCGTAGTACGGCAGGTGCACCAGGGTGTGCACGGTTTCGTAGAGGATGTAGCTCGTGGCAATCCAGATGAAAGCCATCGTCGGCGAAAGTCCTGGCGGCACCATCCAGATCGCCGCCGACAGCACAGCCAGGGGCAGGCCGAAGTAGATCAGGTAGACGCGGCGGCGGCCGTGGCGGGAGCGCGTGCGATCGATGAAGAACCCGAACACCGGGTCGCTGAGCGTGTACCAGATCTTGCCCAGCAACAGCGCGGCGCTGGCCACCGCAGGCGACACCATGGCCACATCGGTGTAGAAGATCATCAGGAAGAAGCCGACCGCCGCCGCCAGCATCTGGATGCCGATCTGGCCCACGGCGTAGTTCAGCTTGGCGCTCAGTGAGAGCCGGCTCTCACGCATGCTCGATCTCCTGGATGGGCACGCGGCGCGTCAGTTGCTCGCGCACTTCGCGGCGCAGCACCTTGTTGAGGAAGCTGCGGGGGATGGATTCGACGACGTGCACGCGGTCCGGTTGCAGCCGTGGCTCCAGGTGTTGCTGCAGCCAGACCTGGATCTCGGCGCCCAGCGCCACGGGATCCGCGGCATGGCGATGGGTGTGGCGCAGCGTCACCACCAAGTGCGCCTGCCCGTGCACCTGCACCAGGCAGGCGTCGCGCACGGCCACATGCGCGTGCGCCACCTCCTCGACCTGGCGCGGGTAGATCTCCTGCCCCGCGCGGCGCACCGTGTCCGCACGCCGCCCCAGCACGTGCAGGCGGCGCCCGCTGTCGAAGTAGCCCATGTCGCCGGTGATCACCCAGCCGCCGATCAAGGTGGCGTCGTCCAGCTCGGGCCGCTGCCAGTAGCCGCTGAAGGCCAGGGGCGTCTTCACCACGATGTTGCCGATGCTGCCGTCTGCCAGCTCGTGCCGGGTGTTGCTCAGGATCCGGATGACCACACCCGTGGCCACATGGCCAACCGAACCCAGCACTTCCAGCGGCGCCGGCTGGCCGTCGGCCTGCACGTGCTGGTGTGGGCGCAGCCAGGTCAGCGGTGGCATGGCCTCGAAGCTGCCGTAGCCCTGCTGGAAGATCGGGCCCAGCCAGCGCACGGCTTCGGCCAGCTTGGCCGCCGACATCATCTCCGAGCCGTAGATCAGGTTGCGCAGCGAGCTCAGGTCGTACTGCCCGCGCTGCGGGTCGTCCAGCAAGTCGATCACCGTGGAAGGTGACAGGAAGGCCCGTGTCACGCGCCAGCGCCGGATCAGGCCGGCCAGCGTGGGTACGCTGTAGTCGCTGGGCACCACGAGGGCAGAGCCGGACAGCACCGTGGGCAGCACGAGGCCGCCGCCCGGGCCGGTGAGCGGCAGGCCGGCCAGGTTGACATCGCGCCCGCCCGAGCGCGGAGCGGGCTGCGAGCTGAGGTCCTGCGACATCATGCGCAGTTGCTGCAGGTACTTGCCATGCGTCACGCCAATGGCTTTGGGCTGGCCCGTGGTGCCCGATGTCAAATGCAGCGCGGCCAAGTCAGCTGGCCCCAGCACGGCGCGGCTTCGCCGCGGCGCATGGGCTGCGAGCAGCTTTTCGTACTCCACACCCAGGGCGATGGTCAGCATTTGCGGAAACTCGGCCCTGACCTGGGCGATCAGTTCACGCGCCATGCCCGCTTCGTAGACAAAGAGCCGGGGCTTGAGCGTGCGGATGGACTGCAGCGCCGCCTGCCCCGGCAGCGCCTGGTGGAACATGGCCGCCACGGCGCCGTTCTCGAAAGTGGCCAGCCGCAGCTCGTATTGCTCACCGGTTTCGGGCAACCAGGTAAAGACGATGTCGCCTTTACGGATGCCTTGCGCTTCCATTGCCGCGCTCAGGCGCAAGGCCCGCTCGGCCACCTGGCGGTAGGTGAAAACACCCCGGCGATCGATGAGGGCCACGCGCCCGCCAAAGAAGCGGAACGCAAAACGCACGATGTCGCGCGCGGTGCTGAAGCGGTTCAGGATCGATGCGATCAACCAGGTCTTGAGGTTCATTGAACGACCCTCCGCACCTCGCGCCGCAGCAGCTTGCCCAGCGGGCTGCGCGGCAGTTCTTCAAACAGTTGCCAGGCCTCGGGCAACTGCCAGCCCGGCACACGGCTCTCCAGATGCGCGGCCAGTTCGCGGCTCCAGTGCTGCGTGCTGTGGCGAGCGCGCCAATTGCGCCGCAGCGAGAAGGCCATCACCGTGCCCTGCGGCCCCTGCACGTACGAAGCCTCCTTGATGGCCGGATGGTCGTGCAGCGCGTCTTCCACCAGGCGGGGGTAGATGCGCCGGCCTTCGCGCTGCAGCAGATCGGGCTTGCGGCCCAGTGTGGTCAGGTAACCCTTGGCGCTGAGCCAGCCCATGTCACCCATGCGCAGGTAGCCGTCGGCGAAGCTTTGCGCGCTGAGTTCGGGCCGCTGCCAGTAGCCGCCAAACAGTGTGGGGCTCTTGATCAGCACTTCGCCCGGTGTACCGGGCGGCACCTCCTGGCCAGCCTCGTCCACGATGCGCACGGTGACCTGCGGCACCACACGGCCGCAGGACCTCAGGGTCTCGCGCGGCGCGGGCCCACCACGTGCCCAGTGTTCGTGGGGCTGCAACATGCTCACCGGCGGCAGCACTTCGGCGCTGCCATAACCTTGCTGCAGGATGGGGCCGAAGTGGCGCAGTGCTTCTTCCAGCTTGGGCACGGGAGTCACTTCCGTGCCATAGATGATGTTGCGCAAAGAGCCTCGCCTGGCGCGTACCAGGTCGGGGTGATCCAGCAGATCGATCAGCAGGCTGGGCGTGGTGAACAGCCGGGTCACGCCGTGCTGCTCAATGCAATCGATCAGGCAGCCGGCTTCGCAACGCTCTGGCACGACCAGGCGCCCGCCCGACAGCAGCGTGGGCAAGAGCACGCCGCTGCCGGCGCCGGCCAGGGGCACGCCCACCAGCAAGGTGTCTTGCTTCGCCATGGGCTTGCCCAACTCCACGTTGTCCAGCAAGAGGCGCAGCGAGCTCAGCTGGGCGCCGTGCGTGGCACTCAGCACCTTGGGAGCACCGGTGGTACCCGAGGTGAAGCAAAGGCTCAGCAGCGCGCTGGGGTCGATGTGGTCCTTGCAAGGCTTGCCGGGCCCGGGTGGCAGGTCTTCGGATCTGCCGGCCTGCAGCAGGCGCTGCGGCAGTTCCGGCAGGTGTTCGCGCAAGGCCCGGCTCAGCGCTGGGTCGCGCCCGTCGTGCACAAAAAGCCGGGGTTCGACCATGGGCAGCGCAGCCAAGACCTGCTCGCGCGTGCTCCAGGGGGCCAGCAGGCACAACACCGCGCCGCACTCGGCCGCTGCCAGCCGGGCTTCAATCTGGGCGATGCCGTCTGGGAGGTGCACGGCCACTGTCTCGCCGGCCTTGAGCCCCTGCAGTCGCCAGGCGGCCGCGATGCGAAAGGTTCGGTCGCCCAGCTCGGCGTAGCTCAGCCCGCCCTGGGCATCCACCACGGCCTGGCGCTGGGCGTAACGGCGAAAAGCCCAACGCGCGACATCGCGGGGTGTCTGCAGGCGCGCCAGAAGGCGGCGCACCAGCCAGATCCGAACGGCGTTCAACATGATCCCCACCCTTGTTCCGGTTCTTGTGGTGCCCAGTGCCGCTGGGTCTGGTTCGTGCGGCCCGAGGTGGGGACCGCGCTGCAATGCGGTCGGTGCGGCGTTTGAAGAAGGGACCAGGCCGCTTCCGACAGACTATTTCGGGAAGCCCAGAAACCCGACCTAACGGCCAAATGGTCGCCATTCGTATCGACGCGTTTCACATCGACACAGGCCGAATCTCTTCAGCCGTTTTTAAAGGCGAGGGCCGTGTCTGTGCAACCCGACAAAAGCCGGGTAGCTGCTGGTCCGCTGAATGACCGAATTCGGTTCGGTGCTGGCCACGCGAACCTCGCCGCCCACTTCAAAGAAGCAGCGGACCAGGGCCTGTTAACGCTATGGGAGGACTCGCGTGACCCAGCGTTAACAGGCCCTAGATATTGGCGCCTTCCAGCAATTGCTGCAGACCCACCGGGTCCGTCACGCGGATCTGGCGGTGGCGCACGAAGAGCAGGCCGTTGGCCTGGAACTTGGAGAAGGTGCGGCTCACGGTTTCGAGCTTCAGGCCCAGGTAGCTCCCGATTTCTTCGCGGCTCATGCGCAGCACCACGGTGGAAGCTGAAAAGCCCCGCGCCTGCAAGCGGTTGGTCAGGTTCAGCAAGAACGCTGCCAGACGCTCTTCGGCGTACATGCTGCCCAGCAGCAGCATCACACCGTGGGAGCGCACGATCTCGCGGCTCATCGCGCGGTGCAACTGCTGTTGCAGCGAAGGCACTTCGTGGGCCAGCAGTTCCAGATCACTGAAGGGGATCACGCAGACCTGGGAATCTTCCAGCGCCACCGCGTCGACTTCATGACGAAAGCTGCCGATGCCGTCGAGGCCGATCATCTCGCCACCCATCTGGAAACCGGTGACCTGCTCGCGCCCATCCTTGGAAGCCACACAGGTCTTGAAGAAGCCCGTCCACACCGCATAGACCGATTCAAAGCGGTCTCCGGCCTGAAAGAGCCGCTCGCCACGCACCACCTTGCGGCGCAGTGCCACCAGACGGCCGTCGATGTGATCCAGTTCTGGCTGCGTCAAGCCCAGCGGCAGGCAGATCTGTCTCAAGTTGCAGCCTGAACAAGTCACCGTGCAGGTGGGGGTGTGCAGGGGCCGAAGTACAGAACAGTCCATGGATGCAGCCTGCTCCGGCAGTCGTGGCGGGTGGCCACTTTCTCTGTGGAGCAGATGAATTATCTGCACCCGGGATTACCCGAATCATCGACCACTTGCCCAAGCCTGATCCAGGTCAAGCGGAGCGCCGATTGCTCGCCTACATTGGCCGCGCTCGAGGGGGCATGTTGCGTCCTGGGTACCCCATCTCATGGCGACTGCCTTGCACCCGGCTCCTGTCCAGCGCCTGCATTCCTTCAAACCGCCAGACCCTGGCTGGCATGCGCATGGCGCGCTCCGAAGGCGGCTTTCATGCGGCGGATCAAGTCAAGTTGCCCGCAGGCAGTGGATGCTAGGCTTGCCGCCATGAAGCCCTGCCTTCGCCTTCGCCTGCGCTCCCACCTGCTCCTGCTGTCTGCACTGCTGCTGGCCTTCGGCCCGTGGCCGACCGCATGGGCACAAGGCCGTGGCGAATTGCTCTACAACACCCACTGCGTGGCCTGCCACAGCACGCAGATGCACTGGCGCGACAAACGCCAGGTGGTGGACTGGCCCACCCTGCGCACCCAGGTGCGGCTGTGGCAGGCCACGGGTCTGCTCGCCTGGGACGAAGCCGACATCGACCATGTCGCCCGCTACCTCAACGACACCTACTATCGTTACCCCAACCCGGCTGCCGTCACCACCGGCCAAGCCAGCGCCGCCCGCCAACTGGCGCAGCACTGAACCCGTAACCCTTTCTCGATTGGAATTGACTGTGAACATGAAGAAGGCATTTCCCCGGATGGCGCAGGTGGCCCTGTGCAGCGTCTTGCTGGCGGCCTCCGTGGCATGGGCGCAGAACGCCCCACCCTTGAAGGGTGAAGTTCTGGAAGTGAAAGACGTCCCTGGCTACACCTACCTGCGCCTGAAAACCGCTGCCGGCGAAACCTGGGCGGCGGTCACGACCGCGGGTGTGAAGACCGGCACCACGGTGAGCATCGTCAACCCCACGACGATGCAGAACTTCCAGAGCAAGGTGCTCAATCGCCAGTTCGACCGCATCGTCTTCGGCTCGCTGGACGGCCCCGCCGCTGGTGCCGCCAGCATGGCGCTCAAGGGCGCGCCGACCACCGCCGCCGTGTCCCCGGATCTGCAGATGCGACCCATGGCACCGGCCACTGCCGCCCCGGCGCCCGTGGTGGCCAAGCTGGCCAAGGCCAGCGGCCCGGAAGGCCGCAGCGTGGCCGAGGTGGTGCAGACACGCACCACCCTGAAGGACAAGACCGTGCTCGTGCGCGGCCAGGTGGTCAAGGTCAATGCCGGCATCATGGGCAAGAACTGGCTGCACCTGCAGGACGGATCGGGCTCGGCCAAGGACGGCTCCAACGACGTCCTGGTCACCTCCTCTGAGCTGGCCAAGGTGGGCGACATCGTGCAGGCGCGCGGCACCGTGCGCACCGACGTGACGCTTGGGCAAGGCTACGCCTACGCCGTGCTGATCGAAGGGGCCACCCTGCGCAAGTAGGCTGCCATTCCCCTTGCTCGGCAGGGGGTGCGCGGTTGGAATTGAACTGGTTCAAGGCGGTCACGGGCGTGACGGCCTAACCTGCGTGCAGGTCTCTCAACTGCACAGAGCTTCATGACCACCACCCTGATCGACGCCCGCGCCGTTCCGCCGCTGGACCGTCACGCGCTGATCTTTTCCACCTTCGACGCCCTGCAACCGGGCCAGGCCTTCGATCTGGTCAACAACCACGACCCTTCGCCGCTGTACGACCAGTTCCAGAAAGCGCGGCGCGGCCAGTTCGAGTGGCAGTACGTGATGGAAGGGCCCGGGCGCTGGCAGGTTCGCATTGCCAAGGCGGTGGTTGCCGCGATGGCCCATTCGGCACCCGAGGCCAATCTCAGCCTGTCTTGAGCCCCGCCATCACCGCCAGCGCGGCCTGGTGACCGTTGCGAACGCAGTCGCCCACGGCCACGCCGCCCAGCCAGCTGGCGCACAGGTGCACACCGGGCAGGGCCTTTTCGATCACCTGGGCACGCGCCACGCGGCTCAAGTGGCCGAGCGTGTATTGCGGAATGGCGCGCGGCCAGCGGGTCACCTCCTGCCACAGCGGCGCACCCCGTGTGCCCAGCAAGGCGCCATGTTCGGCGTGCGCCAGCGCTGCGATCTGCGCTTCCTGCATGCCCGGCAACTCAGGGTGCCGGCGGCCACCGATGAAGGTGGTCAGCAGCACATGCCCTTGCGGCGCCCGGCCTTCGAACATGCTGCTGCTGAACAGCACGCCCAGCACTCGGCGCTTTTCAAGGCCCGGCAACAGGCAGCCAAAGCCATCCAGCGGGTGCACGATGTCCGCCATGCGGTAGGCCGAGGCCACCGAGGCCACCGGCGCATAGGCAATGGCCTCCAGCGCGGCTGCGGCATCGGCCGCGTGCGGCCGTACCAGATCCACCAGAGGGCCAGCGGCGGTGGCCAGCAGCACACGCCGGGTGCGCCAGCTCACCGCCCGGCCCTGCTGATCGGCGCGCACGGTGTAGACGCCTTGCAGGTCACGCTCCAGCGCCGTGGCGCGCGTCTGCAGCACCACACCGCCCACGGCAGCGGCCAGTGTGTCGGTCAGGACCTGCATGCCGCCCAGGAAGGAAAAACTCTTGGCCGTGTTCTTGGCCGTTTCCTTGGCACGCTTGCGTTCGCCCGCGCCCAGGAACTGGCCGCGGATCAGGCTGCCCCAGCGCTGCTCCAAGGCATGCAGCTTGGGGAAGGCTGCCTTCACCGAGATCTGCTCGGGGTCCCCTGCATAGATCCCCGACACGAAGGGATCGATCGCATATTCCAGAAACTCGCGGCCGAGGCGTCGGCGCACGAATTCGGCGATGGACTCTTCAATTGCCGGATCGCTGGGGCCCTTGAAGGGCTCGGCCATGAGGCCGAACTTGGCACCGGCGGAGAACAACGGTGTGCTGAAAAAGGCACCGGCCGACATCGGCAGCGGGATCAGCTTGCCGTCGCGCACCACATAACGTTTGTTCGAAGCTTCAGACGCCCAGCGCAGTTGCGACTGCAGGCCCAGTTCTTCGATCAGTTCGCCGATCAGGGGCGAGGTGTCCATCGCGCTGTTCGGGCCGCGCTCAAACAGAAAACCGTCGCGCTGCACGCTGCCGATGACACCACCGGGCCGTGCTGCGGCTTCGATGACCTGCACCTGCAAGCCGGCGCGCCGGGCGCGATGGGCGGCCACGAGGCCCGACAGGCCGGCCCCCACGACGATCAGATCCAAGGGGGGCGCGGCAGGCGCGCCAAGCGGTGTGGCGGGGCTCATGAATGCTTCCTGGCAACTACGGGGCTGAATCGGTCGGCATGGCAAAGCGTGCCTGTTGTTCAGCCCTCAGGACCGCCAGTCTCAACTCGGCGTGGCGGGGCTCGCCGACGGGGATCTGCTCCAACAGCCGCTTCCAGTACATCGCCGCCTTGGCAAAGTCTCGCACTTCCCAGGCCGCACTTCCAGCCAGGTCCAGCGCCTGTGCATGATGCGCATCAATGGCCAGCGCTTTTTGCACCAGGCGCAGCGGTTCGCCGGCCAGCGTGCCGCCTTGGGCCATGCCCAGCGCTTCGGCGTACTCGGCCCACACGCCGGCATCGTTGATGGCCTTGCTGCGGCCCTGCAGGGCCTTGGCGTAGGCGGCCGCTGCATCGGCATGGCGTTCGGCGCGCATGTCCAGGCGCGCCTTGAGCACCAGGGCGCGCGGGTCATCCGGTTGGCGTGCCAGGTGTTCCGTCAGTTCGGCCTGCAACTGCCGCGCAGCTTCTGCGGTCTGCGGCAGGCCACCTTGCAGCAGCGCCTGGCTGAGCGCACTGCGCTGGCTGTCCAGGGCACCCGGGTCCCCACGCAGCGCATAGAAGAGCCCACCCGCCGCGGGCAAGCCCAGGCCCAGCGCCAGGCTCAGCCACAAGGCCCTGCGCCGCCCCGCGGCAGAAGGGTCCCGCGTGCGCTGTTGGCGCCAGACCCAGGGCAGCAGCACGGCCAGCACCACGGCCACCAGGGCTGCGGCAGCAGCAGCAAAGCTCCAGGAAGTTTCCAAGCTCTTTCCGATGCGCGGCGGGGCCGCTTGCGTGCTCACAAGAAGAAGGGCGCGCCGTGGAAGCAGCGCGCCCTATTGTCTGAGTTCAAGCGCCGCAGCCGGCGCGGGGATCACCGGCTGCAGGCCTGTGCTACTTGGTCGCCGTGGCCGCCGGTGCCGCAGGGGCCGCCGATGTCACCGTGGGGCGCCTCTTGGCCATCGCATCGTCCAGCAGCTTGATGCCGGCTTGCGAGGCGACCATGCCCTTGTTGATCGAGGTCTCGAACTGCTGCGGGTTGTGGAAGTGCGCACCATTGGTCGCCGACCACCACTCGTAGTGGATGTGTGCTTCAGAGTGCTTGGCACGGGCTTCGCCCAGCACGGCGGCATCCACGCCCATGTTCTGCGCGGCTTCGAACTTGTCGATCAGGCGCGTCAGCCAGAACTCGGCCTTGCGCATCTTGCCGACCCAGCGGTTCTTCATCGAATCGATGCTGTACAGGGCTTGCTTCTCCGTCCAATCCTTGTGGCAACCCAGGCAGGATTCCTTCAGGTAGTGGCGCGGCGAGGTCTGCCAGTGCGAGGTGTAGGCCTTGCCGGTCTTGGCATCCTTCATCTTGGGCATGTGGCAATCGGCGCACTCGGCACCGGCCTTCTGGTGCACGCTGTTGTAGTAGGTCTCGGTATCGGCGTGCTGGCCCTTCCACAACGGCGCGCCGGTGATGGCGTGCTTGAAGTCGCCGAACTTCAGGTCCAGGTAATGCTGCTGGATCTGCGTCACGTCCTTCAGCGGGAAGTGGTTGGTGCGCTGGTCGGCCATGCCGATGGGCTGGCCGGTGGCGGTGTCGGTGCCAGGGTTGCAGTTGTATTCCACATGGCATTGCGCGCACTGCAGCTTGCTGTCGTAGCGGCTGAGCAGGGCAATCTTGCGCGTGAAGCCGCGTTCGCCCAGGTTCTTGACGTCGATCTTGGCGCCCTTGGGGTCCTTGTGCCACAGCGTGTCCTTTTCAGGACGGGACAGCGCCTGGATCAGGCCGTCACGGATGACGCGCGGCTTGGCGCTGTGCGGGTCGTGGCAGAAGTTGCAGTTCAGCGAGTGGTTGGTGTCCTTGACGAACTCGTTGACCTTGGACAGGCGGCTCCACTTGGCGCCCGGGTCGGGGTCGCCCATGTAGGTCCAGTCCAGGATGTGGTCAGAAGACTTGCAGGACATGCACACCGGGTTGGCCGCCGCGGCCGTGCCGGGCTTGAAAGCCTTGTGGGGCTCGCCGGGGAATTCGTCGATCAGCACGTCCCAGATCTTGAAGTTGCCGCCCATGCGGGTCAGGCCGGCCTTGCCTTCCTTGTTCTGGAAGCGGCCGCCAAAGGCGCGGTCAACGACCACCTGGTCGTACAGCGCAAAGGCGTGCGAGCGCGGTTCGTTGTGCTCGCGCGTGAAGCCGTGCGGCATGAGGATCTTGTCCATCGCGCCAAAGGTCGCGACCGACTTTTCCTTGAAGGCCGTCTTCTCGGTGTTGATGGTGTACATCGTGCGGAACTGGTTCTCGTGGCAGGTGCCGCAGTTGGCCGGATCCATATTGGTCGTCGGCCGGCCCTTGCCCTTGGGGCGGTGCGCGTCCAGGCCGCCGTGGCACGAATCGCAGCCCACGGTCTTGTGAGCCGAATCCACGTGGAAGCCCTTGACGGCTTCGTGGCATTCGTAGCAATCGCCTGCGTCATAGGCCTTGGCCTTCACGGCCTTGGCCGCCACCGGTGCCTTGGCAGGTGCCTTGGGTTGAGCCTGGGCGTGTGCGGTGACCGCACCCAGCGCCAGCGCCAGGCCGGCACCCAGCCCGGCCAAGCGGGCCAGCCAGCGTGAAACAGATGAACGACGCATGTAGTGCACTCCTCAACAGCCATGTACTTGCACCGCCATCCCCGTGATCGCGATGTGCGCGCGGATACTGCCAAGGCCTGGGCTGCAAGGGGCCCCACAACAGGAAGCGAGTTTGATGCAGGTCAATTGTCGGGCTGCCCGCAAAAGGGGCCCACAAGAGCGCCCGCAGCGCAATGCGGTGCAACCTGGATGGGCCGCTGCACGGCGGCAGCAATCGCCACTCCGCCATGCCGGCTCAATCTGTTTGCCGATTGATCTTGCACAACACCGGAGACAGGCCGCCGGCCGAAGAATGGGTTCAGCGTTTCAACGAGACCACCATGTCGACCGCCAGAATCCGTCCCACCCGCCCGGCCCGGCCGACGCGCCCGACTGCGCCGCCTCTGCCCAGCTTTGAAATGCTGGATGAAACGCACCGCGTGATCGTGCAGGTGCTGGCCGAACTCGATCGCCTGGTGGGCCTGCTGAAACACCCTGGCCGTGAATCCGAAGCCGCCTTGCTGGCACGCCACGCCTGCACCTTCTTCAACACCACGGCGCGCCAACACCACGAAGCCGAGGAGACCTTTGTCTTCCCCAGCCTGCTGCAGGGTGGTGAGACGCAATTGCTGGCGCACGTGAACCGCCTGCAGCAAGACCACAACTGGATCGAAGAAGACTGGCTGGAACTGGAACCCCACCTGCAGGCCGTGGCCCAGGGCTACCGCGCCGAGCATGAGCACTTCCTGCGCGACGCGCTGCCCGAGTTCACCGTGCTGTACCGCGAGCACATCGCGCTCGAAGAAGGCACCGTCTACCCTGAAGCGCGCCGCCGCAAGGCGGGGCTGAACCAGGCGGCCTGAATCAGCCGGCCTGAATCAGATTTCGCGAAGGCGCCGGTAGAGCGAACGTTCGCTGATGCCCAGCTTGCGCGCCAGTTCGGCGCGGCTGCCCTGGTGGGCCTGCAACTGGCTGCGCAACACGGCACGTTCCACCTCGCGCAGCGTGGTGCCCGGCGGCAGCGCCGCTGAAGCTGCAGCCGCCGAGACCGCGGTGGTCGCCGCGCCCGCATCGCGCCGTGCGGGTTGCAGCGAAGCCGCACCAGTGTCCAGCGCGCGCTCCACATGCAAGCGCTCGATGTGCGTGCCATCGGCCAGCAGCGCTGCGCGCTCCAGTACATTGCGCAGCTCGCGCACATTGCCAGGAAAGGCATGCTCGTTCAGGCATTGCAGGGCTTGCGCATCCAGGCTCAGCCGGCGCTGCGGTGCCACGCGTTGCAGCAGGGCCTGCGCCAGCAAGGCGATGTCCGATCGGCGCTCGCGCAGCGCGGGCAGACGGATCGGAAAGGTGCTCAGGCGGTAGTACAGGTCTTCGCGAAAGCGCCCCTGCGCCACCAGGGCCGGCAGATCGCGGTGCGTGGCCGAGACCACGCGCACATCGGTGCGCCGCAGTTCCGTGCTGCCCACGCGCCGGTAGGTGCCACTTTCCAGCAGGCGCAAGAGCTTGACCTGCATCGCCAGCGGGATGTCACCCACCTCGTCCAGGAAAAGCGTGCCGCCACTGGCCGCTTCGGCCAGACCCGCCTTGGCGGTGTTGGCACCGGTGAAGGCACCTCGCTCATGGCCGAAGAGCTCGCTCTCGAACAGCGCTTCGGAGAGGCTGGCGCACTCCACCACCACCAGCGGCGCGTGGGCACGCGGGCTGGCTTCGTGCACGGCACGCGCCAGCAGCTCTTTGCCGGTGCCGGATTCGCCCAGCAGCAGCACGCTGGCTTCAGAGGGGCCCACACGCGCCACCAGTTCCAGCATCTGCTGGAAGGCCGGCGCGCGGCCGATCAGGCCATGGGCGACCGGTTCGCCCTGGGCCACGCGCAGGGGCTCCATCTTCTCGATGAACCAGGCCAGTTCGCCCGCGCCGTCGCGCAGCGGCACGAGCTCGATGTTGACGTAGGCTTCGCCGCGGGGCGTGTGGTGCAGGTGCAGCACGCGTTCACGCTGCGCGGATTCACGCGCACGGGCCAGGGGGCAGCTCTCACCGGCCTGATCGCAAGGCACGCTGAAGTGGTGGGAAACCTCATAGCAGGTGCGCCCCACCACCGAAGCCTGCGGGCTGAACTGCTGGCGGTAGGCGGCATTGGCCGCCGCGATGCGGTACTGCCGGTCAAACAGGATGTGCGGCTCCGGCAGGCCTTCCAGGTAGGAAACCAGTTCCGGCAGCACGCTTTTCATCGGGTGGCTGGCGCAGCTCTCAGCCAGCCGGCTTGACCATCGGCCAGCCGCGGCGGGCCCACTCGCTCATGCCGCCTTGCACGTAGCGCACGTGCGCGTAGCCCTTCTCGCGCAGCATGCGCAGCGTGGCGCTGGAGCGGTTCTGCGTGTTGCAGATCAGCAGCACGGGCTTGGAAGGGTCGACAGGGATCTCGTTCAGGCGAGCGCCGAGCTGGCGCATGGGCAGGAGCTTGGCACCAGCGGCCACGCCATTGGCGTGTTCCATCGGCTCGCGGATGTCGATCAGTACCGCACGACCGGCTTCGTGTTCTGCACGCGCCACTTCCAGGCTCACGGCGTCTTCCTGCGCGTGGGCCGCGCGCGGCAGGGCCGCCCACAAACCGGCGGCGGCCAACAGGCCCAGGCCGGCACGACGGGCGACCAGCAGGTGGTCAGTAGGGTTCAGGGTCTTGGCGACAGGCTTCATGGTGGACGGCAGTGGATTGCCCGTGGTGCCCGCGAGGAGCGATGCGCCGTTTATATCAGCAGATGCTGATATGCATAGGGTTCAGGGTATTTACAAATGAAACGCGGGCAGCACCGCCACGATGTGACAGCGGCTGCCATTTTGGCCTACCGCACTGCCATTTTGGCATATCGATTCTACTGAACTGCCCGCAAGTGCTTGATCCGAAACAACTTTGCGCGAGCTTTGACCTTGGCACGGGACTTGATACGGTCATGGGCATCAAGCCGCATCGCCGCGGCGCATGCCTGCGGTTGAAAACCGCACAGAACCCAACTGAACGCCACGCCATGCACACCGCCTACTGCTTTGCCCTGGATCTGCCGCAAGCGCTACCCGCTGCATTGACCACCCTGCGCGCGGCGCTGGCAGCGGAACAGATGGGCATCGTCAGCGAGGTGGATGTGCAGGCCACCCTGAAAAGCAAGCTGGGCCTGGAAAGCCACCCGCAGCGCCTGCTGGGCGTGTGTTCGCCTCAGATCGCACATGCCCTGCTGAGCGCCGAACCCGACATCGCCGCCCTGCTGCCTTGCGGTTGCGGGCTCAGCGAAGCCACGCCCGGCCACACGCGCGTGGTCCTGCAGGACCCGCGGGTCATTGCAGCTGCCAGTGGCAAGGCCGAAGTGCGCGCCGCCTGTGAACTGGCCAGCGCCGCCGTGCGCCGCGTGGCCGACCGTCTGGCCGAAGCCAGCCTCCAACCCGCAGCCTGAAAGCGGCCCGACACCATGGACACCAGCGCCAAATCCGGCACAGCCACCACAGCCACCACTGTCGCAACACCCGCCGATGCAGCCGAAGAGGTGGTGGAACTCGTCTCGCTGTACCAGAAGAGCAAGAAGATCTACCCGCGCTCGGTCAAGGGCCGTTTCGTCAACTGGCGCTGGGGCCTGGTGTGGCTGACGCAACTCATCTTCTACGGCCTGCCCTGGTTGATGTGGGGCGATCGCCAGGCAGTGCTGCTGGACATCGTGAGCCGCCGCTTTTACATCTTCGGCCTCGTGCTCTACCCGCAGGATTTCATCTACCTCACCGCCCTGCTGCTGCTCAGCGCGTATTCGCTCTTCCTCTTCACGGCCGTGGCGGGCCGGCTGTGGTGCGGCTATGCCTGCCCGCAGACCGTCTACACCGAGATCTTCCTGTGGGTGGAGCGCAAGATCGAAGGTGACCGTGCCGCGCGCATGAAGCGCGACGAAGGCCCGATGAGCACCGACAAGGCCTGGCGCATGGCCGCCAAGCAGGTGGTGTGGATCGCCATCGGCCTGTGGACAGGCTTCACCTTCGTCGGCTACTTCACCCCCATCCACACGCTGGCGGCGGAAGTACTCTCTTTCGGCCTCGGCCCGTGGGAAACGTTCTGGGTGCTGTTCTACGGCTTTGCCACCTACGGCAACGCCGGCTTCATGCGCGAGCAGGTCTGCAAGTACATGTGCCCTTATGCCCGCTTCCAAAGCGTGATGTTCGACAAGGACACGCTGATCATCAGCTACGACACCGCGCGCGGTGAACCCCGCGGCTCGCGTTCGAAGAAGGCCGACCCCAAGGCCGTGGGCCTGGGTGCCTGCATCGATTGCGGGCTGTGCGTGCAGGTCTGCCCCACCGGCATCGACATCCGCAAGGGCCTGCAGTACGAGTGCATCGGCTGCGCGGCCTGCGTGGACGTGTGCGACGAGGTGATGGACAAGATGAACTACCAGCGCGGCCTGGTGCGCTACGACACGCAGAACGGCCTGACGCAGCAGGGGCTCTCGCAAAGCCAGCTCCTGCGCCGGGTGTTCCGCCCGCGCATCCTGATCTACACCACCATCCTGCTGCTCATCGCCACCGCTGTGGGCATCAGCGTCGCCACCCGCACGCCCTTCCGCGCCAACATCGTGCGCGACCGCGGCGCCCTGGCACGCCAGGTGGAAGACGGCTGGCTGGAAAACGTCTACCGCCTGCAGATCATGAATGCCGCTGAACAGACGCAGACCTACCGCATCACTGCCGAGGGTTTGCCGGGCCTCAAGCAGGTTGAGACCGAGGCCGTCACCCTGGGCCCGGCCGAAGCCCGCTGGGTGGCCGTGGCGCTGCGCGTGCCACCCGAGGCGGCAGCCGAAAAAGGGCCGGGTGCGCACGAGATTCACTTCATCGTCAAGCGTGACGCTGTCGGCACCGACGCGGAGAAGAGCGTGCGCGAAAAGTCCACCTTCATGATCCCGCGTTGAACGCGGCCCCGCCCGCGGGCTTCACTGCAAAGGGCGGGCGCGCATAGACTGGTGGCCGATGGCAGCAAGCTCAGGACTTCGCGCGCGGCGCAATCTGTTGGTCACCGCGCTCAGCGCAGCCGGGCTTGGGCTCTGCGCACGTTCTGCCATCGCGGCCAGGGAGCCACGTGCTACGGCGCCCCTGTTCGAAGGCCTGCACGGCTACACCCACCACGCCGAAACACGCCACCCCCTGGCCCGGCGCTACTTTGATCAGGGCATGATGCTGGTCTACAGCTTCAACCCCGAAGAAGCCATGCGCTCCTTCGAGGCCGCCGTGGTCCTGGACCCGCGTTTTGCCAGCGCCTGGTGGGGCCTGGCCTGGGCCATCGGCCCCAACATCAATACCGATCTCAACCCGCGCCACGAGCCCAGGCTGCTGCAGGCCTTGCAGCATGCGCGCCGCCACGCTGCGCGCGCAGCACCGGCCATGCGCGACCTGATTGCCGCGTTGTCGTTGCGCCACCCCGGCAAAGGCCGCATCGACGAAGAGGCCTACGCGACGCGCATGCGGGCCCTGGCCCGGCGGCACCCACTGAACGCGGAAGTCGCCCTGCTGGCCGCTGAAGCCCAGCTCAACCTCCACCCCTACGACTGGTGGGGCCCGCAAGGCCAGCCGCTGGCCTGGACACCCGGCATCGAAGCGCTGCTGCGGCAAAGCCTGCGCCTGCAGCCCCGCCAGCCGGGCGCCCACCACTACTGGATCCACCTGCAGGAGTCATCTGCCCAACCGGCACACGGCCTGGCCAGCGCCGATGTCTTGCGCAGCGCACACCCGGGTTCGGGCCACCTGCTGCACATGCCTTCGCACATCGACATGCGCGTGGGGCGCTATGCCGACGCGATGCACGCCAATCAGCGCGGCATCGCGGCCGACCAACACTATCTGCAGCAGGTGGATGCGCAGGGCAGCTACCGCGTTGGTTACGTGGCCCACAACCACCACTTCCTGTGGGCAGCGGCCTGCATGGCCGGGCATCCCCAAGTGGCACTGCAGGCTGCCGAGGCCGCCTGGCCTTCGGCCTGCGGCCCGGCGGCAAAGGACCCCGGCCTGGCCATCACCGCGCACTATGCGGCCCTGCCCTCCTTCACCCGCGTGCGCTTCGGCCAGTGGCGGGCCATGCTGCGCGAAACGCCACCGCCCGATGTGCCTGGCCCCTATGCGCTGGCGCTGTGGCACTACGCCCGCGGCACCGCGCATGCGCACCTTCGCGAAGCCGAACAAGCACACCAGGAGCTGCTCCGGCTTGAAAAGCTCGCTGCAGACCCGGCTCTGGCGCGCATCAAGGTGAAGAACATCAACCCCGGCGGCACGGTGCTGGCGATGGCGCTGCACACGCTGCGTGCGGACCTGGCGCTGCTGGCGGGCAGGCCAGCCGTTGCAGTGGAAGAACTGCGCCGCGCTACAGCGCTGGAAGACGGTTTCAACTACGACGAACCGCACCTGTGGCTGGCACCCACGCGCCAGGCTCTTGGTTCAGCACTTCTGGCCGCCGGGAGGCCGCGGGAAGCAGCACAGGCCTACCGCGAAGACCTGGCCCACTACCCGGGCAATCTCTGGTCGCTGACGGGCCTGGCCCAGGCGCTGGATGCATGGGGCCCCGATCCCGCCAGTGCCCAGGTTCATGAAGAACGGCGCCGTGCGCAGGCGCGAGCAGCCTACCAGCCCGAGAACTCTCGGTTCTGAGGCCGCGCCGAGTGGCCGGGAAGGGCCGACGAAGGCTGGGCCGCATGCCTGCGGGCTGACTGAGTTCGCCTGCACATTGACTCAGGTCATGGTAAAAACCCTAGGTAAGACTACCGTAAGGGGTATAGAGACGGCAGCCTGATTCCACACACCGGACGCAGCGCCCGCCTCCCTTCGAGAAGGTCTGCACCCATGACACAGCTCTCCAGAAGACGTTTTCTGGCCATCAGTTCCGCCTCCCTCGGCGGCGCCGGTCTGGCCACCCAGTGGCAGCCACTGGTCAACATGGCCCATGCTGCGGATGCCCCCAAGGGCACGGTCACCACCATCCCCACCTTCTGCGAGATGTGCTTCTGGCGCTGCGGCGGCATTGCCCACCTGCGCGACGGCAAGCTGTGGAAGTTTGAAGGCAACCCCAAGGACCCGCAGAGCATGGGCCGCCTGTGCCCACGCGGCACCGGTGCCGTGGGTTCGCACTACGACCCAGACCGCCTGCGCCAGCCGCTGATGCGCGTTGGCGAACGCGGCCAGGAGCAGTGGAAGGCCGTGAGCTGGGACGAAGCGCTGAGCTTCGTGGCCGAGAAGATGAACAAGATCAAGGCCGAGCACGGCCCTGAATCGGTGGCGCTCTTCAACCACGGTTTTGG
>Ga0138256_10001655_pt1 | contig 24016 bp, 52 predicted proteins | sample KNB2016incub_MG_FD_105486 | JGI IMG/M metagenome (GOLD analysis project Ga0138256, IMG submission 105486) | Active sludge microbial communities from wastewater in Klosterneuburg, Austria - KNB2014incub_MG | ecosystem: Engineered > WWTP > Activated sludge > Unclassified | place: Austria... | reverse complement strand
CCATGGGACTTTATAGAGGAGTGCCGGGTAAAAGGAATGAGCCGCCGAATATCAAAGACTTTTGACTTTTCTATTTTAACACTGGGACAAAGCCAAGTATTTTTTGCACACAAGAAAGCAATTGATCTAACAACAAAAACAAAAATCCACCTTGTAAAGAAAAACAGGTTTGAACCAGATGAATTTGAGTTCGGAGGATCGAAAGATCATGGCGAATATGGGTACAGGTGGGTAGGAGATATAAAGTACAAGGTTGAGAATTACAATCCGAATAAAGCAATTAGCGACAAAGATTTCAGAGCAGGTTTATTTTTACGTATGCCGATCACAAATATCGTATATGTAAGACCGGCAGATAACAACGTGTTAAAGAAAATTTCAGAAAACAATCTGAATATAGAAATAGCAGAGGAGTAAACTATGACAATAAAAGAAGCATTAGCTTATCAAATACGGGACATCAGAGTAACTTGCGGTGATCGCTGGTTAGTCTGGAACGGAAAAGAGTGGGTAGTATATGAACGGAAAAGACACGCTAAAACCACAAAGATTGTGACCGTAACAGATAGTGAAGAAACAGCAGTATGGTGGCTTAGAAGTGATTAGATTCAGGTCGGTCGGTAAATATACCCCCAGAGCACACAGCCGAGGGGGTATTTTAATTCAGCCCAAAAAGCATCTTATATTAATGTATGAATATAAACAAAATAAATCTTGAAGCAACAACGAACAAAGAGTTAACAAATTTGTTTCCGGAATTACCAATGCAGCACAGGTACAATATAATGGAAGCAAGTCTGAATAAGTACCTTCAGGAGTTTAAAGGGGACAAGAGAGCCGAAGCAGAACGAATAGAGAAATTATTACCGACACAGGTAGTAAGATCTGGATCCAAAGAGAGCTTACAGCAGTATTCCACCCCAGCAAGTATAGCACACCTAATGACCAAACTGTTAGATCCACAGCCAGACGATATAGTGCTGGAACCTTCAGCCGGTACAGGCAACCTATTAAGATTTTTACCCCCAGTAAAAGAGATCTATGCCAACGAGATAGACGAGCATAGAAGGAGTTTATTAAGTGATCTCGGATATAAGACCACTGCATTAAACGCAGAGTTTATAAATGATCTATTACCAGCCGAGATCAAGCCGAATAAGATAATTATGAACCCACCATTCTCAGCTGGACTAAAGACAACCCGAAACAAAACCCAGTACGGTTTCAACCATTTAAACCAAGCACTGCAAAGATTAGAGTACGGCGGTATCTTAGTTTGTTTGCTGGGTGAAAGTGCTATGAACCACATAGATCAGTTCAGACGAATATTAGTAATGGTACAGGGAGTGAGTATTCTGGAAAGTTATAAGATCAAAGGGAAAGAGTATTATAAGAACGGAACCACCACCACCACGAATATAATTGTATTTAAGAAAAATAAGGAAATTGCTATAATTGCAAAATCTATTGATAATTTAACAGCCCAAAAAGAGCTATAAATTTATTCCATGAAAAAACTAAAAGAACGGATAAGCAGAATCAAAAATTTCATAAACACAATTCTGACAGCCGACAATTATATAATGATCGGAATAAATGACAAGCCAGAGCCGGATACGGTTTTATTTAGTTATACGTACCATGCGAACATAGAAGTAATGCAGAATTGCTTTGTAGAAATACTCAGACACGAAGCAAAAAAAGAAAGCGTTATTAAAGAAGTCAATAAAATAATTAACAGCCCAAAGTAAAAGCTATGTTTGAGTAACTAAACCGAAAGGAGTAAGAAATGACTATCAGAGTAAATAAAATTGAATTAATAAAGTTTTTTTTCAGAGACGGTAGCTGGTTAGATGCTATTGAGTGCATGGAGGACAGCATAGTAGATGATTTAACCAAAAACGGCAAAGCAGTAATCGCATTAAGCGATATTGCTAATACCACAACAATACCGTCAGACTTAATCATTAACAAGCACATAATTCCGGAGAACAGAAAATCTAACGAACATGAAGACGGTTTCGATCTTGTTACAATGAAAGGAGATGTAATAGTCTATGAATGAAAGACATTTAGTATTTTCGCATGAAGAAATAACAACGATTGAAAACGCATTAAGAATAGCAACCAACCAAGCGAATAAAATCATTGATCAAACTCAAAGGGCTTTCCCAGACAAAGATACAAGGGAATTGTCAGAAATGAGAAACTCTTATTCCAGACTACTAAGGAGTATAGAAAACTCAGAACATGATGTATAACAGCCCAAAACAATTCGTAAGTTATAGTAACTTAAAAAGAAAGGAAATAACTTATGGAATTAAATCTAAGAGCAGAAACACAAAACACATTCATTAACCCAATTCCAAGAGAGGTAAAAGTGTCTAAGTTCAGTACATACGAGACCACCAACCACCCAGCTATTGTAGTAGAAAGCAGTAGCATGGCTGGTATTGAATTGCCAGAGATCCAGTACAGGCATAAATTACCTAACTCAGTAATTGAGAAAGGACTTATTTCAGATATCCAAGCCCAGCTAATTAACTATGCAGGTCAAAGACATTCAACCAGATTAATTACAGGTGAAAGAGCTGGATTTTTTTCAGGAGACGGCACAGGATTCGGAAAAGGAAGGTGTTCAACTGCATTAATTTACGACAACTATTTGCAGGGTATGAAAAAAGCAATCTGGATATCGGTTTCACAAGATCTCATTGAAGATGCTAAGAGAGATTTCAGAGATATTGAGTTCAGTATTCCACTGATCAAACTCAATGCTTATAATATTGGTAAACCAATAAACTTATCGGAAGGCGTGATCTTTGTTACATACAGCACACTAATACAGGAGAAAAAAGACAACATACAGTTATCCAGATTAAACCAGTTAATTAACTGGCTGGGATCAGATCCTAATTGTGTAATTGTATTCGATGAATGTCATAAGCTGAAAAACTTTTTTACTGGAAGTATTTCAAACCCGACACAAACAGGCGTAGCAGGAGTTAACCTCCAGAGAGCTTTACCAGATGCAAAGGTATTTTATATGTCAGCCACAGGAGCAACCGATGTAAGAAACTTAGGTTATATGGATCGCTTAGGACTATGGGGAGCTGGTACAAGTTTTCCAGAAGGTTTTACCCAGTTCCTTACTGAAATTGATTCAGGCGGTATCGGTGCTATGGAAATGGTAGCAAGAGATATGAAAGCACTGGGAATGTATATGTCTCGGAACCTATCTTATGAAGGTGTTGAATTTAACGAAGAAGTTCATAACCTTACAGTTGAACAAACTGAAATGTATAATTCAGTAGCAGATCTTTTTGGGCACATTCTGGATAATTTTGAAGATGCTTTAAGAGTTACTAATGCAGGTGGTAAGCAAAAGAAATTAGCATTGCAAAATTTCTGGAGTGCAAACCAGAGATTCTGGAACCAGCTAATTACAGCTATTAAAATTCCGACAGCTATTAAAGTTATTGAACAGAAACTTGAAGAACAAAAAAGTATTGTGATATCCATTATCAATACCTTAGAAAGCAGGACAGCTGAAAAAGTTAACCAGACCATAGCAGAAGAAAGAGACTTAGGAGATATAGACTTTACACCGAGAGAAGTAATAGCAAACCTCGTTGAAAAGTTTTTCCCAGTACAGCAATATGAGAGTACAGAAGTTAACGGAACCGTAGAAAAAACAGCCCTTGTAGATGAAGCTGGTAATCCGGTTAATTCCAGAGTTGCAGAACAAATGAAAGAACAACTGCTAAATAAAGTGAGTGACTTTTATTTACCCGACAACCCACTGGATCAAATTATAAATCACTTTGGATATAAAAAAGTAGCCGAGATCACTGGAAGGAAAAGAAGATTAATCAAAGATCATGAAACTGGCAGAACCGAGTATAAAAAGAGAAACCCAGAAGGCGTGAGTATGAGTAAAGTAAATGTACATGAAATGTCACAGTTCCAGAGTGGAGCTAAAAGAATAGCGATCATATCTGATGCTGGAGCATGCGGAATATCTTTACATTCAGACAACGGAGCTTTGAACACACAAAAACGAGTTCAAATGACTTTACAGATTGGCTGGAGTGCCGATAAACAAATGCAGACATTCGGAAGAACCCACAGAACCAACCAAGCCCACCCACCTGAATATGTTTTAATGATAACTAACATAGGCGGAGAAAAAAGGTTTGCGAGTACCATAGCCAAGAGATTAACCAGCTTAGGAGCTTTAACAAAGGGACAAGCCGATGCAACTGGGACAGATCTGGCAAAATACAACCTTGAAACAAAAGAAGGGACTGCTGCACTGCAAAAACTTTACAAGGATATTGAAAACGGAAAAGTTATCGCTGGTATCAATGCTTATCAAACTTTAAAAGATATGCGAATAATACAAGTGACTGATGATCTAAGAGAGAGTATTAAGAGAGAAGATTATACGAATATCCCAAAATTCTTAAACAGGATCCTTACAATAGATCTATACAGACAAAATAAAATGTTCGATAAATATATTGAGATCTTTGAAGCATTAGTGGATAAGGCAAAAGAAGAAGGAACCTTTGATGAAGGAGTTACTGATCTAAGAGCCGAGAGTATAAGGTTAGTGTCAACTAAAACCCTGACAGAAGATCCAGCAACAAAAGCAAAGACGGTACACTACTTACTGGAGCAAGATGTTAAAACCGAACCAGTAAACTTTACATGGATAAGCAAAGTCCAGCAAGTAAGTAAGAAGTTCAATAATGACTTACAAGGTTTTTATGTGAATATAAGAAGTAAAGGAGTTTGTTATATTTACGAGATTGAACCGAAAACAGACGTACTCACTGGAAGCATGGAGAGACGTTTTATTAAGCAGACTATTATGAATAAAACGAATATTACATTGCAGGAAATTGAGAAAAACCATGATCCTATTACAGACAACGAAGCCGAGACGTTATGGAACGAGAGCTTTGAGAAAGCTCCGAAGACCACAACACACGAAGTAAATATAATAGGTGGAGTTGTTTTACCACTATGGTACAAGTTAAGAAAAGTAGATAATAGCGAAGATAAGCTAAGAATTGTAAGAACTATTACTGATGCAGGACAACGGATCGTAGGAATTAAAATACCGAATAAAGAAGTCCAGTATGTAGTTGAGAACTTTGATACAAATAAGAAATTTGAAGTAAAACAATTTGATGAAATTTACAGCCGAGTAATTGAATATAAGGAGACTGTAAGTTTAGCCGGTAACAGCGATCTCGTATTAAGAGCAACAAAAGTTTACGGACTAAGCAGGATAGAATTAGTAAATGCTAAATCCCAGATGTTTGAAAAGTATGTGAATATAGGATTACAAAAAGAAAGAATGTACGGACAAACCAGAATGTTTTTCAGCTATGACAAAGAGACAGCCGAGCACAGCTACAACGAATTACTAAAAATATATACACCAACGCACTAAATATTTACCCTATCTTTTTAAGCCAAAAACCTATGCTAACAACATAGGTTTTTTTATTTATAGCCCAGCCCAAACCGAGAACTAATTTACAGTAACTTAAAACGAAAGGGGTTTAAAGCAATGACCAAGCCAACAGCTAATTACACTAACAACACAGACGCAGAGCAGCTAAAAAAATTAGCTATAAACTTATTTTTTAATGAAATAAAAACAGAAAGTCTCAGGGAAAGATTTTTAAAATACGTTGAAAATACACCCATAGTAGATCAAACGAATAAAGGATATTATTGTACGGAGTGTAAAAGATTCTCGAAAATACAAGAAATGCCGGAAAACATGAAAGTTATATGCAACTGGGGAAACGGATATAAAAGATTTACTGATCCAAGTGAAATATGGATCGTAAAAACACACTATGACGGATGTTACGGCTGGGATTAACCAGCCCAAAACAAAAACTAAGTTTGAATAACTAAAAAGAAAGGAATATAAATGACACCGGATATTTTTAATAAGATGATGATTAAAAAAATATCATTAACTAAAAGTAAGCTGATCAAACTTGCAAAGAGAAAAGGTATTACAGAAAATTTTGGTCAGAAGGAAGTAAGACAGCTGGGAGATCTGTTAAACGGAAACAGGTTTGATCCAGAGTACAGGCAATCATTAGAAGCCATAACACAATTTGACAACTGGACAATGAATTTTGATATAGCGAATAATGCTTTAGATAACAACGAAGCACCATACGGAGAACACAACCAGTAAACCCAGCCCAAATATAAATGTGTTCAGCCCAAACAGAGAAGTAACTTACAGTAACTAAAATAATAAAAAATGAATACTTATTTAACAGAACTAAAGAACCAAATAGGACACCAAGCATTTTTTATGCTGGGAGCAAAAGACTTTGTATGCTCAAACGAAGAAAACTATTTGATGTTCAGAATAAGGGGAAGCAAGAAATGGAATAAAATTAAGATCAAATATAATGCAGGATATGATCTTTACGAAATAACATTTTACAAGATATGGAAATATGGAGTGAGATCAGAGAAAACAGTCACAGGAATATACTGTGACATGCTCCACAAAACAATAGAAACCGAAACAGGACTAAATACAAAACTATTTTAAAATTTTAAGAAAGGAGATCAGCCGGAAAATACCAGTATCTAATTAGATACTGGTATTTTTATTTACAGCCCAGAATTAAAACTATATTTGAATAACTAAAAAGAAAGGAGTTAAGCAATGACCGAACCAATTTATAAAATTGCAAATTGCAGGGGAAAAAACCCAGTAATAAGAGACATAGTGAAAGCAATAAGACTACTTTCAAACGCAAGGTTTGAGTTAAACGATTGTAAAGGGAAAAAAACAATAGATCATGTAACACATCAACTAATAAAAGATTTACGTAACGATAATCCAAAAATCACAATTTAACAGAAAGGAATATAAAATGAAATTCAAACAAACAGGAAGAATAAAAGTAACAGCTGGAAACGAAAAGAAAATAATAAAACTTATTTGTGAAAGTAACAATCTCGAAAGACCATTTCAAGTTTTTGGAATGACTACAGATAGAGCTGAAGTCGGAATAAGCACAGTTTACAGGGAAGGAGAAATTTTAACAGTAAGTGTTAAAAAAGAATATGCAGAAAAGATCACAAGATCAAAAATAAAGAGTATCGCATATTTTAAAAATATACCAGTTACATATTTCAAAGAGTTTCGCTGGGATAAAAACGCAGTGAAAAACACAAGTTTTTACCACCAGCACAGTGTTTTTATTTAAAAATAATTCAGCCCAAAGTGCTGAGTAACTTTGAATAACTAAACCGAAAGGAGTTTGAAATGGAAACAATTAAAATATATGTACAAGGGGGAATGATTCAAGACATAGAAAATATCCCAAAAGGAATAACAATAGAAGTAATGGACTTTGACACCGAAGGAGCAGACGAAGATAGTATCACCAAGTTAGATGTTGTAGGATGCAGTAGATACGGAGACGAATGTTTTTTATCAATTTACAACGGAGAGTAAATAAAATGAAATACTATCAAATTTCACTTTTCTATATGGATAACAAAAGATGTTTCGCTGGATATGTTTATACACGAGCCGAGAACAAAAGCGAAGCCCTTATACATGGATATACTTTGAGTAACGAGAATATTAAGGACATATCTATATACGAAACCACAGCACAGAAAGCTAAGCAAAAATATTTAGATCAAGAAAAGAAAATGCGAAACATAGCATGGGAAAAAAGCATAAAGAATAAATACAGGAAAGAAAGACACATATTCAGTAAATACCAAATTCAAGAAGCCGAAGAAATTAACCGAGCAAACTGGTATCCAGCCCAAACAGATAACTAAATTACACTAACTAAAAAGAAAGGAATAATCATGAACTCAGTAGCAGACTTTAAAAGAGTATTAAAACAAAATCCATTGCTGGAAGTCCAGCATCATTTAGACAAAGCAATTAGAAATGAAAAGCAGGAAATTATCGGATATACGCCCAGACCACCAGAGCTAAGGACAGTTGAAAAAATCCAGTCTAATTCAGTATGTTTTAAAACGCCAAAGGGAACAAGCTCATGGTTAAAATATCCAAAAGCCACATTATGCGAATTTGAAGGGAACGACACCATTCATATTTACGAAGAAAACGACAGGGAAAACGTATGCAATGGAATTCCAAAGGTTAAAGTTTTAACCTACAAAATTTTAGAATTAAATCACAAAGGATAAGAACATGTATTATCAAGAACTGATCATAAAAGCCACCAACTGTTCAGCCGAAGACGCTAAAGAAATTGAAGAATATATGCGAGATACATACTTTCATTCAATATTGGATTGGCAGACGGAAGCAAAACTGAAAAAAGCAGCCAGAGAGTGCTGGGGAGATATTCAATTTATGCGATCACCTGAAGGAATAAAATATATGGAAAGACTTTACAGCACAAAATAGTATGTAAGTTTGAATAACTTAAAACGAAAGGATTTTAAAATGAAAACAATAAAAGTAAAAGTTTACAAAATAGACGAACTGGAAGAAAACGCCAGACAAAAAGCTATTGAAGACTACAGGGAAAATGATTCTTATCCCTTTGATGAAGACAATAGAAAAAGTCTTAAAAAGTTTGCAGATATTTTCCCAGTGAATATAAGTAGATATGAATATGGATATCAAAACTATATAAATTTTACAATGACATGTGAAGATCACATTTCAGAGTTGACAGGACAGAGATTAGCAACATATATATGGAATAACTACAGGGAAATATGGAAGGGAAAATACTATTCCAGTACGACCGTACCGACAGGAAGAACAACGCCACCAATGATTTTCTATAAATTCAGACATTCAAAAGTGTTATTAGAAGAATGTTGTAACTTAACTGGATATTGTGTTGATCTTGATTTATTACAGCCGATATTTGATTTTTGCAAAAAACCGGATTCAAGAACATTTGAAAATTTAATGAACGATTGTTTAAACGACTGGATAACAGCATGTAAAAATGATTATGAAGCAACAAAAGAATACGACTATATAATAGAAGAAATGGAAGCAAACGAATATTTATTTACAAAAGACGGAAACCAATTTAATCGTTTCCTACAATTCACTGAAGATTATCACATAGTTAATTAAACCAGCCCAGATCAGCAAATTTAATGCAGTGTTAATTTAACACTGCATTTTTTATATCCAGCCCAAAGCCCAGAATATATTTGAATAACTTAAATAATAAGATCATGACATTAGCAGAAATTAAAACAGCAGTACAGGAAGGTAAAAAAGTTCACTGGAGTAATTCACTATACACAGTTGAATATGATAATTATACAAAGGATTATAATATTATTTGTACCAACGGATATTGTATAGGTTTGACATGGAGAGACGGAATAACTATGAACGGAAAAGAAGAAGATTTTTATATTGAACCTGATCTTGAACCAGCCCAAACGAATAAGTAACTTTGAATAATTAAAAATAATAAAACTATGAAATATACTAAACAACAATATATAGCAGTGAACCGAGAAGTAATAAAAGCAATAAAAACGCCAGAATGTTTTTTTGATTCAGCAAACGGAACATTTCAAGGAATTCAAGTACAGCAACTTGCAAAGTCACTCGGAAAGAAAGGAAGAATAATAAAACAAACCAATGAAAATTTTAATGATTATTGGATTGAAGCAGAAAACTACATAAATAAATTTGTTGCAGACGGATTGTATTTTGGTCAAAACGACAATGGAGACAGTGGAATATGGATAATAGAAGAAGACTAATTTAACAGCCCAAACCAGTAACTAACTTTGAATAACTAAAATACTTAACAATGGATATAACAATTGGAAACATGAATATTAAAGACATAAGAACAGACACCGAGCCAACAAGAATATATTTTAAATTTAAACGCTGGGAGTATTTATACCAAGAAGATGAAGGGAATATATATATTACATACTCAACAGTATCCAAGAAACCAGCCAGTAAATGTACTGTATTGTTTGAAGGATCATGTAATGAATATAAAGAGAACACCAGCCCAGCCGTAACAGTGTTTAAATATTTACAACAGCATATAATACCAGCCCAAACGAATAAGTAAGTTTGAATAACTAAAATAAAATAAAGACATGAATAGATACATGAATTTTAAAAAAGGAGATACATTGATATACGCATCAGATATTGATTTTTACGGATCACCACCACAGAAACTAATATTTGATAGATACGGAGTAACACCGTACGGACAGACTAACTATGCAGAAGGAATAGATTCTGAAGGAAACAGTTTCAGCCCATGCTATTGTTTTCCCACCACAAAAGAAGCAACAGAGTATTATACCGAGAAATACGATTATAGTATCAAATACATGCAGGGAGAGAAAGAAAAATTGATAACAGCTATTGAAAAATTAACAGCCCAAAAAGAAAAGTAAGTTAAAGTAACTTAAAAAAATAAGATCATGAAAGTAAAAAACATTGATACAGAAACAGACGAAGGACTTTTAAAATACCATTCTTTAATGCAACCAGACAGCCCTTTATTTCAAGAATTGGAAAAAAGATTTAATGATCATTTAGAAAACTCAAACCCAGCCAGTGAATTAAAAGACAAGTATTTTTCCGAAGACGCTATTTATACAGCAAAGGGAGCAATACAGGGAGCTATTGAAATGATCTTTGAAGTTATGCAGGAAGAAGATTTAAAAGAGATTAATATAAATAGTGAATTATTGGATTATGAAGCTATATGGCAGGACTAATTTTTTAAATAAACCAATAACTAAAAAGCCATGAATAAGAAACCAACATTAAAAGAGTTACATTCTGAATATACAGCCCTGAAGGAAAAGATTTTTGGTAAGGATAAATTTGTAATAGCCGAAGATACACCCGAAGTAAAAAGATATGATCAGTTACACCAGTATTTTCACCCAGAACACAGGACTAAGGACTTTGTTAACCCAGCCCAAACAGATAACTAAATTACACTAACTAAACCGAAAGGAGCTTTTAAAATGGAAAAAACAGAATATACCACCACCGAAGCACAAGGAAACAAAATAACCGTTAAAGCCAGTGTATCATTTCAAAAAGGCGGAAGAAACTGGTACAACGGAGCAAACGAGAAGAAAGGATATTATTTACATTTAATACCAGTGGAAAGATCCGAAGTTTCAAACGGATTTATATCCGAGAGCATGATTTTAGGAGAAGGATTTAAATATTTGTTACTGGAAGTAAACAGGCAGTCAGAAAAGAGATTTAAAACAGCCCTATTAATAGCAGACGAGCACAAAGACAGGTTAATCGCAAAGGCAACCAACGACAAACTAAACCAGCTACTAAGAAGAAATATAGCAGTATAAACCAAACCCAGCCCAGACCGAGCCGAACAAATTAAATGCAGTGTTAATTTAACACTGCATTTTTTTATTCAGCCCAAAACCCAGATCATATTTGAGTAACTTAAAAAGAAAGGAATATTAAAATGGAAACCTACAAAAAAGCAATTTACAGGACACCGAACAGAATGAAAATAGATACAGGACATAAAACTTATGATCTGAATTGTCAGACAGCCAGTACAGGTAACGTAGTTTCAAATAATCAATTATCTTTTTACTTAAGACCATACAACGAAACAGAATGTAACGGACATAATTTTGAAACAGGGAGATTATTAGAATATGACTTAAATCATTTTGCTGATTTACCAAACTCAGTAAGATATGAAATATTAGAGACAGTTAACCCGAATAAAATATATTGTTTGTATGAATTCAGACACTGGAATAAAGGTAAAAAATATATTCATGGATATGTTTTAACCGAAGTAAGTAAATGTTATAAACAGGACAAACTTATAAGATCATACACAACAGGAAAAACAAATAAGTCACAAAAAATAATTGATACTATGATCAATTATATTTCAGTATCCGAGCCCAGCCCAAAATATAATTTAAATTGAACTAACTAAAATAATACTAAAATGAAAACTTACATTTTACCAACACCAACAGAAGAAACACCATACAGAATTTCAGACTATCCTTATGGATTCAGAGAACGTACAGAAATGTTAATATGGATAGAGAAAGATAAGAAAGGTATTCAAAGCCGGGTTTGCAGACAGACCAAGAACCCGAAAAATAATCGCTGGAATAAACCTAAAAAAAGTACGTATTCAGATTTATTCTTTTTATATAGAGACAGCGAGACAGGACACGTACAAAGCGAAGGACACGATTTTAATTATAGTGTTGAACATATGAACACAGCCCATAATCATATAATTGAAAACTCATTGAATCACTACATGACACAGCAGGAAAAAAACAATTTCAAAAGATCACTTTATTATTTACAGTATGTGAGTTTACCATATCGTAAATATTCAGATCAAACCAGACAGGAAGCAATTTCAATACTTGCAAAAAATAAGATTATATTAAAAGATGTTCAGTTTGAAAATATATTTTATAATTTTAAAAGTTTACCACCAGACGAAGCCGAAGGAACAGACTGCATAAAAACAACAGTAACACACTATGAATTAAACACAGCACACGCAGGAGAAACTATATAAATGATCACAGCCCTATTTTTAATAGTTACAGCAACATTTTTAATTACAGGATCAATTTGCTTAGTTTTTGGAATTGCACCAAAGACTAAGCAAAGCACCACCCAGCGAAAGCCCAGCCCAAAAAGAAATTTAAATTGAACTAACTTAAAAACAATACAATGAAAACTTATGATCAAACTATTAAAAACAAAGCCATGAAAAAAGAATTGACTGTAAAAGTTTCAGCCGACTTTATTCACTTAGTCAGAGAAGTAACAGACTATTTAAAGTTAGATGAAAAAGCCGAAGAAGAAAAAGAACATTGGAAATGGAAGGGAGAACCAGCACTGCATATTTATTCTAAGTTAAGAGAATTACAGGAATTCATATACAATGAAAAAGAATTGAATTTTATAGACCACCAGACAGCCGAGCCACAAACCCAGACAGGCAGAAGGAAATTTTTAGCTATAAAAACAAACTTTATAGACCGAATAAAGAGAAACCCACCGATCATATATGAATATTTAGTAAAGGTAAGGGAAACAGACACGCCAGAAAAGTTTTTAAAAGCTATAAAGAAATGTTATTATTTTCCGAATGATAAAAGTATGAAAGACTTTGTACAATTCACTAACAACGATCTGAAACAATTCACAGATACAGAACTAACAAACGCAGGATTCAATATTAAGAAAATCCGAGCCGAGAACCAGCCCAAAGTATAAACTATCTTTGAACAACTAAAAAGAAAGGAGCTTAAGCAATGGATAAGCAGGAATTAAAAAATGTAATGGAAAGAGTTTTTGGAGCAAATGCTTTTAGCAGTGAGATAACAGACAAGTACGAGATAAGACAAAGAAGTATAAGAAACGAAGAAGAAGCAAAAACATATCTGAAAGATTTAAAAGCCAATGGATACTATACAAGGAAAAAGTTTTTTAGTGAGTTTGTCTATATTTGTGGAATTAAACCGAAACCAGCCCAAGCAGCAAACTAAATTACAGTAACTAAAAAGAAATAAAATGATTAAGCCAGTAATGATTAACCCAGATAAGATCAAAAAAAGCATAGGAGAAATAATATTTAATCATATCAATTCTTTAAATGAAGATCAGTTAAATACAATGACAGGAGAATGTGAGATTGAATTAATGACAGAATGGACAAAGAACGGAACTACTGAAAGGTATTCAAGACTATACAACGAACTACAATTTTTAAATTATAGACTTAACAAAAATTAAACCGAAAGGAGATTTTAAAAATGGAAAGATCATATACAGAGCAGGAAGCGAAATTAATCGCTGATAAATATCTCGATAACAAATTAATTCCTTATTCAGATTTACCAGATATAGAATACCCAGAACTAAGAAACGGAATGACAATGAAAGAAATTATAAAAGAATGTGACAGAGCATATGAAAATACTGTTCAAACTGCATGTGAAGACATGGGAATGGAATGTGACTTTATGGATTTATTATAACACCAGCCCAGCCCAGCGAATAAACTAAATTACAATAACCGAATAAAAGCGAAAGGAGATTAAAATGACTAAGTACTAAAAAAACTAAATTACAGACAAAAAACTATTAAAAGACTAAACAAAGCACCACCCAGCCCAGTCAGAGATCAAAAGCAAAAATCCAAAGGAAATCCGGATTTTTGCTTTTTTAATTTTTAGCTGAATAAAAAGAACAGACCAGACCAGACCAGACCAGCCCAGACCAGCCCAAAGATAAATTTATATTTGAACATTCAAAAATCAAACAAAACAATATTATGAATTTAGTATTTGATAACTCAAAACCGAAATACGCTAACAGTCCTGATATAGTCAGTGATCTATTAAGCACTTATCTAAAAAACGCAGATGAGACAGATCAGCAAAAAGAACATTTTTTTGTATTATGTCTGAATAGAAGAAACCGAGTTACAAACATTGAATTAATAACTTTAGGTACTTTATCTGAAACCTTAATACACCCCAGAGAAGTATTTAAAATTGCGATCTTAAGAAATTCAGCCAATATTATAATAGCTCACAACCACCCCAGCGAAGAAACCGATCCCAGCGAACAAGATTTAAAAATTACAAAAAGACTAAAAGAAGCAGGAAAATTAATAGGAATAGACGTTTTAGATCATGTTATTTTCACAATCAATAATAATTACTTATCATTTAAAGAATCTTACTTAATATAAATTAAACCAAGCCAAGCCAAGCCGAAAGGAAAAGATCATGACAATAGAACAAGAGCAAGACAACATAAAATTTTTAATTGATAGTTTTATGAACTGCAAAAGCTATTCAGAAACCCTTAAGATCATTGAAGTAAGAAACGCCAGAGCCAGAGCACGAGCCGAACTAAAAGCAGAGATCGAAGAAACGATAAAATTCTTTAAAGAAACGGATAAAGAACTTGAAAGACTGAAATAAGCACAGCCCAGAACGTAAGGTAAATTACAGTATTCAAAAATTAAAATAAAAATATCATGTCAGTACAAAGTTTGTTAATATTAAACGGTTATGAAAATTTCCCATTTCAAAGCTCAGCAGGAAAAACACCACAATTTTTAACATTTGCAAAAAGAGTTAAAAACGCCTTAAAAAAGAATATACCGAGCAATTATAAAATTGCAGATTATAATATAGGGCATTTTTATGTAAGTGGATTCATAGAGCATGAAGGAAGATATATTTATTTTTCAACGTCAGACGTTAGAACCAGAAACCCCTTGAAAGTATATTACAGAACAGCCACCGACAAAAGAGACTTTACGGGGGGAATAAATAATGATTCTGATCTTATTTACTTCATTCAAAATATAACTGATATATTCAAACAGCTTTATTAAGCCCAGCCCAGAACATAATTTAAATTACAGTATTCAAAAATTAAAATAATAAGATCATGAATAACACACTTTTAAAAGACAGCCCAGAGACAACAAACCGAATTAAAGAACAGAACGAAAGAACCAGACAGGAATTAAAAGAAAGGCAGGAATTTATTTCTAATCATTACAGATCAGAATATGAACAGGAAATTCACAGAATGAAAGCCACAGACACAAACCCAGACCAGAAAATATTTATTGATTGGATATAATAACAGATCAAACCGAACCAACGCCCACAGCCGACAACCGAGAAGACCACACACACAAAAAAACACTAACTTATATTATAGGTTAGTGTTTCGCTTTTATAGTCCTGATCTATAAAGCCCACCAGCCCAGCCCAAACCATAGAATATATTTGAACATTCAAAAATTAAACCAAACCGAAAGGAAAAAATCATGTCAGTTATCAATTACACATACAGAGAAATAGAAGATCTAAAAAAAAGAGTTACAAAGATTAAAGAATATGACAGACTATTTAATTATGATCAGCATTATAAAAGCTATAATTTTAATGCACCAGACACCGAAGAAAAAAGAGAAGATTATATTAATAGAGTATTTTGGTATTTATTTATAAGTAATCAAATCGCTTATTCTTTACAGTATCAAATCGACACCACCATATTCAAAGAAGAAGGGCAGGAAGAAGAGCAGGAAAACAACGAACCAGACACGCTTAAACGTTTATTGCAGGATTTAAGATCATTAGAATATAATATTAACACAAACGACGGTAATAAATTTATTTGTGAACCGTATTATAGATTTTTTGAAAAAATCCAAAATCACATACTCGAATTAATCGCCGATATTTACGGAGATTAACCGAGATCAAATAGCCGAACAAACTAAAACCTACATATAAAATATGTAGGTTTTTTTTATGCAGTATACAGCCCAGCCCAAAGATCACTATATATTTGAACATTCAAAAATTAAACAGACTTTACAAAGAAAGTATTTCAAAATCATAAAAAAATAAAATCATGACAGCATTAGAAAATTTTAACGCAGTAAATAAATCAAACTATGAATTAAGATGCAAAGTGAATGACAATATACTTTTATGTATGGAAAGCATGACAATTATTAATAAATATGTAAATTCAAACCCATATACCCGAACCATGAAAAGAAGACAATCCGAACAGCTGGAAAAGTCTTTTAATAAATTAATGAATCTTACTAATATCTCAGCCCCTGAATTAAGAAAATCATTATATGAATTATTGAAAGATTAGCCGAGATCAAACCACCGAGCCGAGAAAACTAAAACCTACATATAAAATATGTAGGTTTTTTTATATAGTATTCAGCCCAGCCCAAACGCCTATATATATTTGAACATTCAAAAAAATTAAACTAAAAATTATGAATTACTTTGAAAATTGCACCACAAGGCAGGAAGTTAAAACGCAGTATTATAAATTAGCTATGCAATTTCACCCAGACCGAGCCACCGAAGATTTAAAAGAAAAACATACTGAAATAATGAAAGATATTATTAACCAGTATGAAAAAGCTATAAAAAAGAACTATTCAGACACTTCAAAAGCTCCTAATTATGATCATAAAAATGATCTATCATTTGTTGATATTATTAATAAGATATTTGAAATATACCCGAACGCAGTAATTGAAATTACAGGCTTATTTTTATGGATTTTACAAGATGAAAAAACGAGAGAATTTAAAGACCAGTTAAAGAACTTTATGAAATACAGCAAAAATAAAAAGCAGTGGTATTTTACACCTTTACCATATAAAAGAGTAAAACAAACCGTAAGCATGACAGAGATAAGAAATCATTATGGAAGTAAAATATATAAAAACGAACAGCCAGAGCCCGATAAGATCACAGCATAAACCACATAAAAAACAAAATGCAGTATTTAAAAAATACTGCATTTTTTATTTAATAGTCCTGATCTAATCAAACCACCAAGCCACCAAGCCACGCAAAATGTAATTATAATTCATTCTTAATACTGCATACAAACCACACACAAAGCCACCACGCACACAAACGCCACCGAACAACACACAAACACAGCCCAGACCATTTAAAAGCCCTTAAAACGCACCAAAACGCAAAACAACAATAATAAAAAAGATCATTATATAAGATCATTATAGTACATGATCATTAATATTAATACTGCATAATTATTATAGTTTCCAGTATGCAAACACACCGAGAAAATAACACCACGAAAACAGCCCAGAAATAAAGAAAGACAACGAAAACACCGAGAAAACACCCAGCCCAAAATACTATATATATTTGACTATTCAAAAACAAACAAACTAAAAACACCATGAAAACAATCTTAACAGTAATAGCAACATTGACAGCAACATCGATAATACATACAATAGCAAGCGCAATAATAGGAGAAATGATAACCATAAGTAATATAGATTTATTTGTTTTCTTTATATGTTCAGTGTTTATTTTCCCAACTGTATTAATGATGATTAACGACACAGAGAAATAACACAAACCAAACCGACCACGAGAAACGCACACCGAACCGACCAGCAACACCACACACCATTTAAACACTAACTTTAATAAGTTAGTGTTTTCTTTTTATATAAATCCATACTGCATTAATAAACCCACTGATCAAACCAGACACCACCACCACACAATACAAGATCATTAATACATACTGCATTAAAGCCACCAGATCAAACCAGACACCACCACCAGACACAATACAAGATCATGTTATTATAGCAATACGCTATATTTCAATAAATTGAAATATACGGCATAATAACTCAATATTTCAATTTATTGAAATTCTGTACAGACAAACATAGAAATCCAGACACAAACAAACGAGCTAATCAATACCAGACAAACAAGATCATATTTTAAAACAACTTTACATAATAGGAATTATAGAACATAATTAAGCTATATAGATATAACACTTAACTAAAACGCTGATCTTGAAACCTACATATAAACCATAAAACCAGATCGAACAGACAAAGAGCCGAACAGTAAAAAAGGATTGTTAATCCACCCCACCCCCCCAGCCCCAAACTCTCATGACTAAAATAATTTTTTACCGGCAGCAAAACATATCCTAAAATATATTTTTATATAAATATATTGACAATATAAAAATATATTTATATATTTGTATAACTAAAAACGAAAGGAGTTTAAATGCACCATTCAAATAAGGGTTTAGAGGTTAATGAGGGGATACATAAGACGTTAGGGGATGCTTTGATGAAGAACCGGACAGGACAGATTAATGAGTCTAAGTTAGGCTGGAAGGATTTCGGAGCAACAGGAAAGTTCCCGGGTGGTAAGTTAGTTGAGCATGATGAAGGGGAGATATTGTTTGGGGTAGCAATAAAGGATAACACTGTAATAATAAACTTCGGAAAGAGTATAAAGTGGATAGGGATGAATAAGGAGCAGGCGAAGGAATTGGGTGAGTTATTAATAAAAAAAAGCGAGGGGTTGGTAGATTTATGAGAATAGTACTAATTTTACTGGTAATACTGAGTGGCTGCGGCAATGAGTTAATAATAGAATCGGATACGAGTTGGAGTGGTTCTATAAATGGAAGCAGTATTGAGGGTGGTGGGAGCAGGAGTTATGATATGGACAACAGTTCTTGTGCAACTATCCAGAAGGATACGGAGAGGGGATATTTGAATGTAAAGGTAAAGGGAGGGATATTTAATTCGATATTGGAGGAGAAGAAGACAACGGCGAGTTATGGAGTATGCAGTGTATGTTCGGGGGGTTTTTGATGAAAAAGGATACGGGTGTAGAGCAAATAATCAGGAAGTTTTATGAAATTTTATCTCTACCACAGACAAAAACATTTTTGGATCCACAAGATCTAAAGCCAGTTGATCAGAAAAAAAAAATCGAGGAGGATCTCTCATGAGCAAAGTAGAAAACAAGCAAGTAATAGAAATAATTTACAAGGGGTTTCCGATCAGATATGAGGAGGCAAATGAGAGATACACTTGTGCTCTGGAGGAGGACATATACAGTAAAAAACGCCAGTCTCTGAAGTCTTGCAAGGCAGATATAAACGAATTTCTGAAAAAAGCGGACGAGCAGGCTGCGAGTAAAGAGTTTGAGCCGGTTAAAGTAATTGAGTGGGATTCATATAGTTCCGCAAGATATGGAACTGTGATAGGATTTAAGGCAAAGAGGATAAATTATGCAGGGAAAAAAGCTATGCAGCCGGTTGTGCAATATGAGGACGGAACCAAGGTAGTTCTTAGCAGTATCAGAGGAGTTTATTTAGATACACCGGAGAACAGGAAGCTCTTAGCTGAGATAGAGGCAGCTTACAAAAGGATCTCTGATATTGATAAAGAAATATCAGGTTTAAAGCAATTTTTGGCTCAATTTGAGAGCCCGGAGGTATAATGGCACAGACAGAAGGAATAACATATTTTTTCGTCTATGAGTTTACCATGGGTACTGGTGGTAAAGGGATTGGAAATTGTGTGTTGAAAATGGACAGGGAGATTAAGACTTATGCGGAGATCTTGTATTTACAGAACAAGGTATTGAGGGAGAGGGAATTTACGCCGGAGTATTCGGTGGGTGATATCACAATTACTAACTTTATAAAACTATGATCAGAATGACAATCGAGGAGTTACAAGAGGGTATTGAGGGGCTTGGATTTGAGAGAGCTTACGTATTATTTGTCCCGGACTTAGATGAAGTTCAGGAGGGCGTAGCATATACACGTGGCGAACTAACTTTATGTTTGAGGAAAAAGCAGTGTGCTATCAGGAACCGTTCGACCGGGGAATTACTATTAAACAGGACTATCCATAAAGAGATATTAACAGAAATCAAAAATCAATTAAATTAACATGGCAGCAAAAACGACATTAGCGGTAGATACGGAATTGAAGAACAGGTTAAAGATGTATGCAGCGGAGAATAACATAAATTTGGCTGAGTTCACAAACGCATTACTTCAGAGAGTTTTGGAAGATACGGAAACCATAAAAACGGTCTTAGAGGAGGTGAAATCTGGACTGGGAAGAAATTAAAGAAAAGTATCCGGTTGCTTGGCGGAGAATAAATGAGGCAATTACGAGGCGGCATGCTGTTTCTGTGGACAAACTAAGTTTTATTTACGTGCCCGGACTGATCCAGCATAGCTTTAATTTGGAATCAGTTTTTGTTTCGGTAGTAAAGAATGAACGCCGCTGGAATGTTGTACTGGGGGACAAGCAGTATGAACAAAGATTTAATGATAGTTTGGAGGCATGGGAATGGGCTGTAAGGGAAGCGTTTGGGGTTCTGGAGCACAGGATCCAGACCGAGAACGGACAAGGTTATAAGAGTTATAACACGAAAGAGCTGCATACAATATTTAAAGAAATGGGAATTTTACCTAATCCACATTGCAGGTTCCCTACTTTTGTGACCAGATTATCTACACTGCGGAACAACCCAAAGGTGAAGATATTTATGGTGGAAAGAGTGGACTGGTTTATAGATCCGGAAAGACTGCATAAAGTAAATGCGAATTACAAGTACAGGTACACAGAATCAGGCAAAGAAAAGATCAAACAATATTATATTCAATTAAACGCTAAAAATGCCAGAGACTAAATACTTCCGATATAATGTAAATGGATTAAGTCATGCTTTTTTAAAGGCAGATGATATGGCCATGTATTCTTTGATTGGATATGCAGAGGAGATCTCGGAGAGGGATTACAACCAAGCTATGGTAACTATAAAGAGGTGGGCTGGTGGGACATTTCAGATCCACCCTACTTTAATTATTCCAGTAGATAAGGTTATGCCGGATTTTGATGAACGCAGCTTAATAGGAACGGAACTTGGCAGCTGTAGTTATTTGTGGGTATGGAGAGATCACTTAGGCAATGTTTGGGCAGAGACTACTTATTTGGGAGTGAGTTTAGGAACTAAGATGCCGACAGTAAACTAATGGAAAAATTAAAACTTATTTTAGTGTGTCTGGGAGTAGCAGCAGTTCTTTTAGTTCAGATCTGTCTGGGTTCAGGCAGAGAAAGTACAGCCCAAACCAGAGCTTATCTTACAGAAGCAAGTATTTTAAGATTAAAACAAAAATAGAAAATATGGAATGGTTGATAGTATTTGTGTTAACAGCTTGTATAGTATGGGCTTACGGATTCCAATACAGCCTTACGAAGCAAAGAACAAACGATCCTTATAGTAAAGCCGCAATAGAGTTAAGGAGATCTGGAGTTCCGGAAAAGTGTGTTAAGCACTATATTAAAGAATTAAAAAAATGGACAGACTAAGGTGAAAACAATAGAGATCCCAGATTTATATTTTTCATAAAACTAAATAATAAAAAAAAATGAGAACACCTGAGGAAGTAAAGAAACAGATAGAAGGATTAACAAAAATGAAAGAGTGGTTGCCGTCCCACTCTATGTTCGGAACACCAAACCATGATTGCATCGATGCCCAGATCGAGCTGCTCGAAGGAAAAAAAGATATAGACGATTTTGAGGAAGCAGATGATCCGGAGGAGGATGATGAACAGCATCTTTATAATGCGGCATTAGAAGCGGAGCAGTGGATGAACGGCGAGAGGGAAGAAGATCTTTTTGAGACACAGGGAGAAAAGTAATTATGACAAAAATCCAGATAAAAAGTTTGGAGCACGTTTTACAATTGTTAAATTCGGTAGAGCACATGAAAATTTACAGTGCTGCAAGAACCCAGCTTACCGAACTTGAGGGGAGCCAGATCAATAAGGATAATATCAACACGGCGTTAGAGGTTATAAATGAGGAACTTTACAAGCAGTTTAATAAAGTAAGGACAGTAAAGGACTGGGTAGAGGTTTTACTAAGCGACAACCCAAAATAGTTTTTATATTAAATAAATTTTCTTAATCAAATTAAAGTAAAAAATGAACGGAGAAATAATTTTAGACCGAAGGATGTACCAAGTCCCAAGAAGAAGGATTAACCTAAATACTGGTATAGACACAAAAGTGTTGAGGGAAATAATACAAAAGAAAGGGCTATCTATCTTTATAGGTATTCAGGTTAATCTTGCTAACGGAATAAGTATAGACAGAGGTGTAAGAATAGGCGACTGCACAATCATAGACCAAGCAACCCGGATCGGACACAATGTAGAGATCGGTAAGTTTTGTAATATCGGTTTAGACGTACGGATAGAAGAAAGAACTATCATAGGGAATAAATGCCAGATTGGGCACAAAGTAAAAATCGGCAAAGATTGCGTTATCGGTGCCGGCACAACTATTCAGAGTGGCTCAAAGATCCCCGATAATTTCAGGATAGAACCCGGAACCGTTTATTTGAATGATCAACCCAAAAAACCTATTGCATGGTTGGTAGGATTTCAGGGAGGGAGAGTTGCTTTAAAACCTTTATACGAGACTAATATTGCAGAGGACTTTAAAAGCTCACCAAAGGTATCATGGGATCACCCCCCAGCAGAAAAACCATTTACTACCAAAACACCGATAATTGAAGACATAAGCGAAGATAACTTAAAGGAGCACGCAAAAGCCTTTGATAATTTACAAGACGCTTTACATGACCACATAGCAAGCATAAAGCTAAATACTTTCAGGCCAGATCTATTTAACAGCTGGCTTAAAGGCGAGCCGGGCACAAAGTGGCAACCACCAATAATGGATGCACAAAAAAAAGACGCACCAATGACATATCAGGGTTTTGCTACAATTATAGGGGCGTTGCTGGAGCAAAGGAAACTACAGGGCACAGAACACGAAACCGAAGTAACAAAAAAGTTATGGGATATACTGGAGGCGAATTTTCCTAAAGTATCATAATAAAATGGAATCAGAAAAAAAAGAAATATTAAAAGGCGTTTTGGTTTTGATCGGAATTTACATTCTTATATCAATTCCGTTTTTTTGTGGAGACGCTAAATTTTAAATTAAAATGAAAACAGAAAAATTAACAACGGCGGATTGCTTTAAATATCCAAGTGCAAAGATAAAAGGAAAAGAGTGTTTTGAAAATTATGAATCGTTTAGTATAAAATCAACAATAGAATGGTATCGGGGTAATAAGACTATGGATATTTCCGATTACAAGTTAGTTCTCCGTTCGATTGATGATATAACAGAGGAGGAGTGTAAACATATTAATTTAATAGACACAAAAAACGCTGGGATTGAACTAATCGTTCCTTATACTCCCGAACTTACATTCTTTTATTTTCAGCAAGGTGATCAATTAATATTCGACTACCTCAGATCAAGAAATATACTTATTGAGCCCGAAGATTGGTTTGAATCCGGAAAGGCGGTGAAGGAATGAAAAAAGAAATGCCAATTAAAGATATGCACTCATTAACATTTTTATTTGAAAGTAAGTCAGCTTGCGATAATTTTAGAATTTGGTGGGAACAAATACTTCAAAAAGAATTTATGAGACTTACTAAAGAGGATGATTATATTTACAAAATAATCAATCAAGACGGTATAGATGTT
>Ga0138256_10001653_pt1 | contig 24036 bp, 21 predicted proteins | sample KNB2016incub_MG_FD_105486 | JGI IMG/M metagenome (GOLD analysis project Ga0138256, IMG submission 105486) | Active sludge microbial communities from wastewater in Klosterneuburg, Austria - KNB2014incub_MG | ecosystem: Engineered > WWTP > Activated sludge > Unclassified | place: Austria... | reverse complement strand
GTCCGAGTTCGCACCCTTGACCACACCAGCGGTTTGCTTGGCGCGCAGCAGAGCCACGCCGCCGCCAGCCACAATGCCTTCTTCCACAGCAGCGCGCGTAGCGTGCAATGCGTCTTCCACGCGGGCTTTCTTCTCTTTCATTTCGACTTCGGTGGCAGCGCCCACCTTGATCACGGCAACACCGCCAGCCAACTTGGCCACGCGCTCTTGCAGCTTTTCACGGTCGTAGTCAGAAGTGGCTTCTTCGATCTGAACGCGCACTTGCTTGACGCGGGCTTCGATGTCAGCAGCAGCACCCGCACCGTCGATGATGATGGTGTTTTCTTTGCTCACTTCGATACGCTTGGCGGTACCCAGGTCAGCCAAAGTCACTTTTTCCAGCGACAGACCGATTTCTTCAGCGATGACCTTGCCACCGGTCAGGATGGCGATGTCTTCCAACATGGCCTTGCGACGGTCACCAAAGCCAGGAGCCTTGACAGCCACAACCTTCAAGATACCGCGCAGTGTGTTCACCACCAAAGTTGCCAAGGCTTCGCCATCGACATCTTCAGCAATGATCAACAAAGGACGGCCAGCCTTGGCGACTTGCTCCAGGGTCGGCAGCAGGTCACGGATGTTGCTGATCTTCTTGTCGAACAACAGCACAAACGGGTTGTCCAGCAAAGCGGCTTGTTTTTCTGGGTTGTTGATGAAGTAGGGTGACAGGTAGCCGCGGTCAAACTGCATGCCTTCGACGACTTCGAGTTCGGAGTCGAGGGACTTGCCGTCTTCAACAGTGATCACGCCTTCTTTGCCGACCTTGTCCATCGCGTCTGCAATGATCTTGCCAATGGTTTCGTCGCTGTTGGCAGAGATGGAACCGACCTGGGCGATTTCCTTGGACGTGGTGGTGGCTTTGGAAGCCTTCTTCAGTTCTTCGACCAGGGCTGTTACAGCCTTGTCGATGCCGCGCTTCAGGTCCATTGGGTTCATGCCAGCGGCCACATACTTCATGCCTTCGTGCACGATGGCTTGTGCCAGCACGGTAGCAGTGGTGGTGCCGTCGCCAGCGATGTCAGAGGTCTTGGAAGCAACTTCCTTGACCATCTGCGCACCCATGTTTTGCAGCTTGTCTTTGAGTTCGATTTCCTTGGCCACGGACACACCGTCCTTGGTCACGGTAGGGGCGCCGAACGAGCGCTCCAGAACCACATTGCGGCCCTTGGGGCCCAGTGTCACTTTGACCGCGTTGGCCAAAATGTTCACGCCTTCAACCATGCGTGCGCGGGCTTCGCCGCCGAAAATTACGTCTTTTGCTGCCATGATATGACTCCAATAATTTCAAATAAATACAAAACTTGTTGTTGGGGAAGAAAGCGTCGCGAGCGGACGTCAGGCTAGGCGCACCGCGCACAGCCACCGGAACGTACTTCTGTACGTGAGGATGGCGAGCACGGAGCAACGACGCATGGCGTTCGCGCAGTAGCTTTATTTCTCGACAACAGCGAAGAGGTCGTCTTCTTTCATGACGAGCAGCTCGTCGCCGTCGACCTTGACGGTCTGGCCGCTGTACTTGCCAAACAAAACGCGGTCACCGACCTTGACGTTCATGGCCAACAGTTCGCCTTTGTCGTTCTTTTTGCCTGGGCCAACGGCCAAGACTTCGCCTTGATCTGGCTTTTCTGCGGCGCTGTCAGGGATGACGATGCCGGAAGCAGTTTTGGTTTCGTTTTCGACGCGTTTAACAATCACGCGGTCTGCCAAAGGACGCAGTTTCATGGGAAATCTCCTGGGTTTTGAAACAATTGCACATTCAAACTTGCACCAACTGCATTGAGTTAGTGCTCATTAACTTGCGGATTGGATGATGTTAGCACTCAACTCCGACGAGTGCTAATGATAAGGCCTTTTATGGGGATTACAAGACCGCACAGCACCGGAAATCAACAGCTGAGGTCGGTCTTAGCTTTGGGGCTTGCTATAGCCCGTCAGCCGCTGCAGCTTCGCAAGGTCCTCGGGGGCCGCTTCGGGTTGCAGTAGTTTAGGCCTTCCATGCCGCCGACCGTTGCTGTAGTGTCCAATGTGATCAAGCATGCGCCGAGGGTGTGCGGCCAATGTTGCCTCATCCTTTAGGTAGACGGACACAAAGTCGTTCCAGATATCGAGGCGTTGCCGCGTGGTGAACGATTCCAGTAGCACTGGCTTGTAGCCTGCGCGATGAGCCCAGTTCACCAGCGCCATGCCGGCATCAGGGTAGAAGCGCCAGCAGTCCACAGGGTAGCGGTGGAACTCGCCATTGGACGGTACGTTCAGGTAAAACAGGCCGTTGGGCTTGAGCACCCGCAACACCTCGTTGAACATGAGCCAGAAGAATTCGACGTGTTCGAAACATGAGCTGCTGACCACCGTGTCCACTGATCCTGCGTCAAACGGCAGGCGGTAAGGGTCGTCCAATACAAGGTCCACGCCAGGCCCAGCTTCAAAATCCAGGCCAATGTAGCGACAGCCCTCGGGCACCAGTGGCCGAAGCGAGCCGTTGACGTCCTGGGCTCCAATGTCGAGCACAGTGGCTCCTGTGCGACCATACAGGTAGCATTCAAAAAAAGGCGGCCGTTATCCAAGGCGGTGGGGTGCATTGCGGGGGCGTTAAGGCCGTTGCCAAATTGTAGGACCGGTTTTGGCTACACACCCGGTACTTGCTGGCTATTTCTGCCTGCCGAAGGCGGGACCCTCGACCAACACTGCGCAACCTTCAATGCCGTCGTGCGCAGGCTTTGGGTAAACTGGCGCGGAACTCTGAAATGGATGGTGTGTGTACCGTATTTGCCCAGTCGTGCTGCTGTTAAAGCCATTAGCCTGGGGAGGCTTGTTTGACTGCTGCGTCATCGAAACCCAGCTCAATGGACTGTCCGTGCTGGCGCGCCGGGTTGATTAATTAACTTTATGGACGCCGATTCTTTCGTATTTCAAAGGGTTACGGAAAGTTGGCGGCTCTATGCCGCAGGTGAGCTGGACGCCGCGATTTTGGAGGCGCAGCAGGCATCTGCGGGGGGCAGACCATCAAACCAGGCCCTTGCTGCTCTTGGTTTTTTTCTGATACAGGCTGGTCGGGACGACGAGGCCGCAGATGTTCTTTTCCCCGCACTTGAACATGCTCCTGCGTATGCACCGCTGCATTGGTACGCTGGCTACCTGTACCAACGGCGCAGTGACGCGGCTGCTGCAGCCGCGGCTTTTCAGCGCGCCTGCGAGCTCGATGATTCGCTCGATGAAGCGGCCTATGCATTAGCATGGGTACTGCACGACCTGGGCCGGATTGAAGAGGCCGCTGACTGGGCTGCGCACGCCATTGCGCAAAGGAAATTGCCGCAACGATGGATGCAAATGGGATGGTTGCAGCAGAAGCGCGAGCTCCACGCATCGGCGGTGCAGGCCTACCGTGAAGCCATCACGGCGTTTCATTCTGCCGCGCCCGAACAGCCCCGGCTGCATCTGCACCTGGCGCAGTGTTTGCAGGCGGTGCAGGATGTGGACGGGGCCGAGGCCGTGTTACGACAGGCCCTAGACCAGTGGCCACTGAATGCTGAACTGGTGGCTGAAGCGGTGCGCCGTTGCTGGAAGCGTGGAGACTGGCAAGGCGCGAAGCGGCTAGCGCGCGATCTGGTGCAGGCGCAGCCTTCACGGGGAGATTCCTGGCTTCTGCTGGGTGCAACCCTACAGGACATGGGTGAACTGCAGGAGGCTGATGAAGCGCTGGCCAACGCACACGAATTGGATCCGGGCCTCATTGATGCAATGTTTCGCAGGGCGCAGATCCAGCGTGGCTGGGAGCGCTTCGTGGGCGCTAGGTGGCTGCTGGAAATGGTATTGGACCAGGCGCCCGATCATGCGATTGCGCAGGATCTCATGGCCCAGGTGCTGCTCGACTTGGGCGAGACGCTCGCGGCACGCCGTGTGCTGGTCAGGCGCTTGCGACAACACCGTAATGCGGTGGATTTGCGGCGACTGTTGGCCGTGGCCCAGTGGCGGCGAGGGCGTTTGCAGATTGCACAGCGCACGCTTCGCCATGTACTCACCCTGGCGCCCGACGACATTGAAGGCCTTCGCATGCAAGGCTGGATGGCGCTGGAACTTGGCAACAAGGCCCTCGCCGTTGAGGCGGTAAGGGCTCTAGTGACGCGCTTGCCGGGCGATAGCCCGGCCCAGATTCAGGCGGCGTTCATCTTTACCCGTGCGGAGTTGATCGCTGAAGCGCAGGGCTGGGCGGAGCGGGCGGTGGCACACGCGCCCGATTCGGCAGAGGCCTGGCGCGCATTATCCGAGGTGCGGCTGCGACAGCGTCGACTGGCCGACGCTGAACTGGCAGTGAAGGCCGCCCTACGTCTGGCGCCAGACCATGTGGACGCGCTGCGGCAGATGGGCTGGGTGATGCTGAGTGCCGACCGGCCGGCGCAGGCCCAACTCGCCTTTCTGCGCGCTGTTGAATGCAAACCTGACAACCCCGCTCCGCGACTTGAACTGGCTGAGGCGCAAAGCCGGACCGGAAACTTTGCAGCGGCTCTGGCAGGTGTCGATGCCTTGCTCGAAGCGCAAGTCGGCTGGCCACCCGCCCTGCTGCTCAGGGCCCGCGTGTTGACCGAGGCCGGTGATGGTGACGCCCTGAATGCGTGCGCCCGGCTACTACGCCACGACCGTTTTGCGCCAGATGCGATCAAGACTACCTTGCGCTTGGTCGGGTTGGGCAAGCCGAATGCCCGTTCGCTCTTGCGCCTGATCCCCGTGGAGGTTCTGCGCAATACCCTGCGTGATGCTTTGCAGCAGGCTGTTTACACGCAGGGGCAGTCGTATCTGGACCGCCTCGCCCTGATCGCTCGTGAGGACCTGGATGAAGATCCATGGAATGGTGCTGCGATGTTGTACGCGGCCTCGCTGTGCGCCGGGTCTGACAGGGCGGATTTGTCGCTTCAGGCGCGGAACTGGTACCGCAGCCTCAAGGTTAGAAGTGGGCTGACGCGTCTGCCGCATTCGAAGCAGAATCTGGCTTTTGATACGAGGCCACGCATCGCCTACATGGCGGGGCAGTTGCACCAGAGTCTGTTGCGTCGCGTGCTGGCGGCCCATTCGGGCGATCGAGCCCAAGTCTTCCTGTACACCAATCAGGTGTGGCCGGATCTTCCGCCGCACATCTATCTGCAACCGCTGCTGATAGATACCCTGGCCGAATCGTGCGCTGCCAACCGGATCGATGTGGTGATTGATGTTGGCGGCCTTCACCCGTTTCAGGGACAGTTTGCCTTGTTGCAGGCCTATGCGCGCCGCTTGGCCCCGGTGCAGATGGGCTGGCTGGGGTGCTGGGGCTCCGCGGGCGGGCTGTTTGATGTGCTGCTCGCCGATGAGGTATCGGTGCCGGTATGCTACGAAGTTCACTATGACGAGGTAGTTTGCCGGATTGCAGGCGGACAGTGGTGCTGGGACCCATCCGTCCTGGCGCCAGCGGTCAGCGCGCCACCTGTGCTCAGCCTGGGTTCTGTTACCTATGGCGTTACGGCGCGCGGTTTAAAGCTGGGTGCCGCATGTCTGGCCGCTTATGCGCGTATCGTGGCCGATACCCCCAATTCGACTATCCGCTTCGTTGGTGAGGTGGCGGGCGACTGGCCCCAGCGTTGCGAGATTCTGTCGTGCATGCAAGCCCAGGGCGTTAGCGCTGGTCGGGTGTTTTTCCACCCCTTCATGCCGCATGCCGACTACCTGGCATGGTTTGGCCGCGTTGATCTGGTGCTGGACAGCTTCCCTGGCAACGGAGGCCTGAGCCTGCTGGATCCCTTGTGGATGGGTGTGCCGGTAGTCACGCTGGCTGGTGAATGGGTGGGCGCCAGGCAGGGGGCCTCGGTGCTGGCGTCGCTGGGGTTGTTGTGCTGGAGCGCTGAGACCGTGGAGGGTTTCTGCGCACTCGCGGTTAAGCTCGTGGCAGATGTGGAAGGCCTGTCGGCGCACCGTCTGGCGCTGCGTGACCGCATCCTCGGCTCCGCGCTGGTGGACGGACAGCGCGTTGCCTCGCAGATTGAAGCCATCTGTGCCCGGCTGAAAGGAGCGTACCAGGACCTGGCGGCGGCGGATGGCGCCAAGGCTCGCACACGTATGCAGGCACAAAAATTTCTGGATACCTGGCTGCGGCTGCCCCGAGTGGTGGACTTTCCGGCTGTGCCTTCGGACGTGGTACCCGACCTCTCTGTGGTCGTGGTGCTGTTCAACCAGGCTGGCCTGTCGCATCGCACGCTGCAGGCGCTGGCTGATCAGCGTGGCCCAAGCTTCGAGACTATTATTGTTGACAATGCCTCGACGGACCGCACGCCAGAGCTTCTGGCGTGCCTACGTGGGGCGCGCGTGATTCGCAATTCAAACAACCTGGGGTTTCTGCTGGCTGCGCGGCAGGGTGCCTGCGCAGCACGAGGCCGGTATTTGGTTTTCCTCAATAGCGACGCCATCCTGTTGACGGACGCGCTCGCTAATGCTTGCAAGGCCATGGATGCAGACCCCAGCATTGGTGCCATGGGTGGGCGTGTGGTACTGACAGATGGCGGCTTGCAGGAAGCTGGTAACGTGGTCTTTGACGATGGGCGGGCTGGTGGCATTGGTCGTGGTGAAGATCCCTTTGGTCACGCTGCGCTGCATGCCCGAGCAACAGACTATGTTTCTGGTGTTTTTCTGGTCACCCCGGCGCCGGTATGGCGCATGCTCGGAGGCTTCGACGTGGCGCTGGCACCCGCCTATTACGAAGATACTGACTATTGTCTAAGGGTGTGGCGCGCGGGCTTGCGCGTCGTGTACGAGCCTTCGGTGTTGCTGGAGCATCTGGAATGGGGCAGTGCTACAGGCGACAGCGCCACACAGCTTATGGAGTGCAATCGGGCTGTGTTCCGAAATCGTCACGCGACATGGCTCAAAGGGCAACCTATGCCACAGGCATTACCGCTCGATGGCGACCGGTGGCGGTCGCCCGAGGACCAGGCCCGACGCCCGCGTGTGCTGTTCCTGGAAAACGAAGTCCCGCATATGTTCAAAGGCGGTGGCCTGCCGCGGGCCCGCCTCATGCTTCAGGCTCTGGACGACTGGCCGGTGACTCTGTTTCCGCTTTGGACGCTGCAAGACAACTGGCGTGCGGTCTATGCGTCCATTCCGCGCAGCGTCGAAGTCGCACTGGGCTACGGGCTGGACGGGCTTGAATCGTTCCTGGAGCGGCGCCTTGGTGTATACGACGTTCTGCTGGTTAGCCGGCCTACCAACCTGGACGCCATTAAACCCTTGCGCCGGCGACGGCCGGATCTTTTTGCTGGTATGCGGCTGGTCTATGACGCGGAAGCGCTTTTCGCGCTGCGTGAGGTCGCCATGGCGGGTGTGCAGGGTCATCCACTTTCGCGGGTTGCAGCGCAGGCCCGGATGGATGCTGAGATGTCTTTGGCAGCCGGCGCCAGTGATGTGCTTGTGGTTTCGCAGCGCGACGCCCGATATTTCGAGGCCGCAGGCCACCGGGTGGAGGTTCTCAGTCACAGCACGCCGGTGCGGCGTAACGCCCCCGGCGTCGCAACCCGCAGCGGCATGCTATTTGTGGGTGCCCTGCATCCTGGTACGCCCAATGAAGACGGCCTACTCTGGTTCATCCGCAAAGTGATGCCGTTGCTGCGTAGGCGACTGGCGTCGCCGCCACTTCTGTCGGTGGTGGGTGTGTGTCTTTCTGATCAGGTGGCGGCCCTCGTGGGGCCCGAGGTGATGGTGTTGGGGCCGCAAGAAACGCTAGAGCCGCACTATGACGCCGCCCGAGTGTTCATTGCACCGGTGCGATTTGCGGGCGGCGTTCCGGCAAAGGTGATTGAGGCCGCTGCCAACGGTATTCCCACAGTAGCCTCAGCCTTGCTGGTGCGCCAACTGGCTTGGCGCGACGGGCTGGACATTGTGGGTGCCCGCGACGCCAGGGCTTTTGCCGCCGCAATTGCCCGCCTGCTGGAAGACGACGCGGTGTGGGAGCGTCAGCAGTCCGCCGCATGGGAGCAGTGTGCGTTGCGCTACAACCCCGACCTTTTCGGGCGGGCGCTGCGTCGGGTGCTGTACCAGGCTGCAGAGGGAGACGCATGAAACCTCACCCGTTGGAGCAGCCCACGCTGAAGCGCGTCAGGTTTTTGCGGGCCAGGGGGCAGGAGGCACAGGCGGAAGCGGTTCTTTGGGAAGCGTTGGCGCAGGAGCCCAATCTGGCCACAGTGCATCTGGAGTTGGCGCAACTGCGGTGGCCTGGGCCAGACTACCTCCACTGGCTGGCATGGCTGCACGGCGAGCTGCAGCCACGGCTGTATGTGGGGATCGGTGTGGAAAGGGGTGAGTCGCTGAAGCTTGCGTTGCCACCAACGCGGGTCATTGGGGTTGACCCCGCGCCCATGGGCGATCCACTGGCGGCCTGCAATGCGGCGGCAAGCCTGTATCGTCAGACCAGCGCGGAATTCCTGAGTGATCCACCTGCGGACTGCGGACTGCGGGCTGAGGGAGCAGGGTTTTGATCTGGCCTGTGTCGACGGGGATCATCGCTTCCAGAGCGTGCTGGAGGATTTCATTGTCCTTGAAAAGTGGGCTGCGCCAAGCGCTTTGGTCGTGCTGCACGACACCTTGCCGCTGACCAACGTGACCGCCACCGCAGAGCGGCAATCCGGGTTTTATACCGGTGACGGCTGGAAGCTCGTGCCCTGCCTCAACGCGTTGCGGCCCGAGCTGCGATTGCTGACCCTGCCTATCGCGCCGACAGGCCTCACGCTGATAACTGGGCTGAACCCGCGCTCCGACGTGCTGTACGAACGAAAGTCGCAGATTGTTGAGGTGTATGCGCGGCTTAGCGCGCAACGCATTGTCGAGCGGCCCGGGGCAGTGGTAGGGCCACTGGGACTCAGCGAAGCGAATGCGGTGAGTCGGTGGCTTCTGGACGCGGGCGTGCAATCACGCAGCTGAAATGGTGCTCAAGTCTCCCCAGCCGGTCGAGATCTTCTTCGGTGGCGATCAGGGCCTGCAGCCACGGCCCGGCTTCCGGCGACTGAAAGTTCTGCGCCACGTCGGCGAGCAGCAGATGCAACACCGAGCCACCATAGGGTCGTTGCATCATGATCTCGAAATACTCGCCCAGAAGTGGCAGGATCTGCGACGAGCAGACGGCTTCGCTCGGGTCCACCGCGATTACCTCATCTACGGTCGGCGCACGAAAGCCTCGCTTGATCCCACCCGAGCGCGTGGTCAGCAGTCGCTCGGGCAGCAGGTCCGCCAGCGCGCAAATTTGCTCCATGTTGTAGGGGGAAAACTGGAACCGGTCGGGGCCTACGTATTCGTCGAGGAAAAACCAGCCTCCGGGTGTCAGCAACTGCGCGACGACGCTGAAAAGCTGCCGCAGTTGGGAGCAATGGTGCACGCTGGCCACGCCCAGAACGGCGTCAAAGCTGCCTGAAAGAAAAGGCGGCTCACCGAGCGGCAGGTTATCCATGTTGGCCTGAACGTATTCGATCGACGCGATGCCAGCGGCGCTTTCGCGGGCCACCGCTAGTACCTTGGGGGACAGGTCGAAAGCCACGATCTCGCGGGCCCATCCATTTTCATGCAGATCGCGTTCGACCCGCCCGGCGCCGCAACCCAGTACCAGCACGCGGCGCAGCGGCAAGGCGCCCGCCGCTGCAAGGTGCTGCGCGAACCACGCGAGCGGCCCGATTGACGCGTCGCCGCTGACCCTGCGATTGATCAGCGTCCGGACTTCTTCCAGATGAGTCCATTGCAGGCCGTTGGCGACCCATGAATGTGGGTTGCCCCATACGGCATCGAGCCGGTCGGAGAGGTGAGAATCGAGCATCAGGCTCAATCTTACAATGGGCGTCTCTCCTAAAGGATGCGGCATGGGCTTTCCGCCAGGACATTTTTATTCGTCGATCCCTGACCCCGTCGACCTGCTGAAACGGGAGGACAGGGTCTGGGCCCTTCGGGAAAGCCTCTCGGGTGTTGACACCCAGGTGCCAGCCCAGCTTGCCTTGCTGAAACGGCTCCGCCCCCACCTGGTCACCCTTCACTATCCGGTGGAAGCGCCTGCTGAGCCGGGCCGCTACTATTACATGAATGGCATGTTCCCGGTGCTTGACGCCGAGTTCCTCTATGGCGCGTTGTGCCTGTTCAGGCCGAAACGCATTGTGGAGGTGGGCTCGGGGTTTTCGTCCCTGGTGATGGCGGATGCGAACGTCGACGTGTTTGGCGGCGCGCTGGACATTACTTGCATCGAACCGTACCCCCGTGATTTCCTTCGCGCGGGTGTGGAGGGCATCACGCGGCTGCTACCGTCACGCGTGGAGGAAACCGATCTAGCGGTGTTTGCCCAACTGGAGGCGGGCGACCTGCTGTTCATCGATTCGTCCCACGTGTCCAAGGCCGGAAGCGATGTGAACCATCTTTTCTTTGAGGTGCTGCCACGACTCAAGTCAGGGGTGTATGTGCACCTGCACGACATCTTCCTGCCGGACGAGTACCCCAAGCCTTGGGTGATTGATGAGGAACGAAGCTGGACCGAGCAATACCTATTGCACGCCTTTTTGATGTTCAACACCGACTGGCGCGTGGTGTGGATGGCGCACTACATGTTGAGTCGCCATCGTGAGGCGGTTTGCTCGGTTTTCCCACGTTGTCCGGGTCTGGGCGCGGGGGGGAGTTTCTGGATGCAGCGCTGCTAGGGTTTCGACAGGCCGTGGTCGAACTGGGCTAGCCCGCCCGAATGTGCGAGGTGAGGTCGCTGATCGGGGCTGCAAGGTTACGTCGCCAGTAGCGGCCTTTGGTGCATGCAGGAATGAAACCCAAGCGAGGATAAAGATCGGCCACGACGCCGTTGCGCGAACTGGGCAGGTACTCGCCGCTCAAGGTCGTGGCACCCTGATCCTTAGCCAGCGCAATGAGGCCCACCAGCATGAATTGTTCGGCTGAGCGTGAAAAGACGCGGCAACTCATGAGCCAGCTGTCGATTCGCAGCACGTCGCCTTCGCGTACCAGCAGCATGGAAGACACTTGGCCGTGGTCACCGAACCGGTCTTTGAGCTGGAAAACCAGCAATTGCTGGTCGGGTCGCGCCAGTGTGGCCGCCAGTTGCGGCTGCGCGTAGCGTCGCGTTGTCAGGTTGAACTGGTTGGTCTTGAGTTCAAGCTGGGTCAGACGGGGCAGGTCGGCGGCTTGCGCGACGGCGAGCCGACCGACCATCTCCAGTCCTTCAAGGTAGGTGCTCAAGTCGGCTGCGGTCGACTGTGTAGCCAGTGCTTCGCAGCGCGCTGTGTAGGTTGCGGTGCGTCGTAGGTCGGCCACGGTATAGCTCTGAAGATCAAACCAGTGGCCGGATTCCAGACGTTCAATGAACTGGGCGGGGTCGGTGCCGAGGTCCACCAGTGCCACTTCAGGCAGGATCTGCTCAATAAGGGAACGCTCCGCCGGGTTGTCGTCCACGAAGACCATGGTATCAAGGCTGAGATTGAGCTCGGTCGCGATCTGCCGCAGACCCGTAGCCTTGTCACTCCAGCTGCAGACGAAGGCGGAAAAGTCACTGCGGCTCAATGCGCTCACTGCATGACTAAGCCCGCTGACTGCTAGTGCTAGATCATTCTTGCTGCACACAGCGAGTACTACGCCCCGTTGGCCCAACTGGGCGATGTACTGCTGCCATGCTGCGAAGGCCTCACCCCGGGCGCCGTGATCTGGGCCCAGGGCAATGCCCTCGGGACCATCGTCACCGATCGTGCCGCCCCAAAGTGTGTCGTCCAGGTCAAGCACTAGCAGCTTCTTCGCGCGTCCGGTTGCGGCGCGCCAGGCACCACGAAACCAGGGCAGGTAGTCGGCCAGGAAGCGCGGGTCAAATCCGAGTTTGCCGGCATAGTAATACCGTGCTGGTGACCATGTCACCCGTCCTACCTGGGCTGCGAGTTGGTCGGCTTGTAACCAACACACCCGACCCGCACCGGCCTCGAATAGAGCGGTATTGAGTGCATCAACGCGGCTCGCCATACTGGCCGGAGACCGGCGCTCGGCGATGCCTCGTAATTGTTGCGACGGTGGAACCAGAGTGTGCTGGATGATGATGCAGCGCCGCGCCTCCAGAGCGTCCCACAGTGCTTCGAACCGGCGCACCTGGGCCTGAGTATCGGCGTCAACCCGATCAACGGGCGTGTCGACCGGCAGCGCTGGCCAGGTGTTTCGCCAGTCGGGGATCAGCACTACTACATCGGGTCGAAAGGCATGCAGAGCTGAATCCGGGTCCAGGCACTCTTGCTGCATCACACCGTAGGGGGCCGCGTAAAGCAGGGGCAACACACCTTCCTGCGCGATGGCACAGGCGACCGCCCGCGCCAGCAAGTCAGACGTTAGGTCGCCCACCACGGCGACCCGCTGAACCGACGTGCCGGCGCTTTGAGCTTCCTGCGCTAAATGCTGCAACTGGTCGGCGCAGGCCATCACATCGGCTGGAGTCCATTGAGGCGCCGCGAGACGTGCACGCAGCGTGTCGGGAAGATTATTCGCTGCCATGGCGGGCCAGCACCTCGCGAACACCCCGAACCGTGATGAGCTTTTCAATGTCGTGGTTGTCCAGGGTGATGCTGTAGTTGATCTCGATCATGCTGGCGAGCAGGATGGTCTTCAGGCTGTCCCAAGCGGCCACGGTGTCGATGCCGTCGTCTTCATTGAGGTCTGCGGCATCTACCTGCAATACCGAAGCGATCAGCGTCAAGACGTCAGACATAGGTGCATTTTCCTGTTGGGAGCAATATATTTTTCACGCTGGCAGTTCCAGCGCAATGGCCGTGGCTTCACCACCACCCATGCAAAGGGTGGCGATGCCGCGGCGCAGACCATGGTGCTCCAGGGCATGGAGCAACGTCACGATGATCCGGGCACCCGTGGCGCCAACAGGGTGCCCCAGCGCGCAGGCGCCGCCGTGAACGTTCACACGCTGCAGGCCAATACCCAGCTCCTGCGCCACGGCCAGAACACCGAGTGCAAAGCCTTCGCCGATTTCAAAGAGATCAACCGAGCGCGCTTCCCATCCAGTCTTGGCCAGTAGTTTGCGCACGGCGCCAACCGGTGCGGTGATGAACTGCTCTGGCGCCTGTGCGTGTGACGCGTGTCCACGCACCAGAGCGCGGACTGGCAAACCCTGCGCATCGGCCCGAGAGTGGAGGGTGAGCAGCAACGCTGCCGCGCCATCGGAAAAAGGCGCGGCGGTTGCCGCCGTCACCCTGCCATCCGGCGGGAACAGAGGCAGGAGTGTCGGCACTTTTTCCGGCTGCGCACGGATCATTGGTTCATCGATCGACACCGTGGAGCCGTCAGGGAGTTTGAACGGGATGATCTCGCGCTCAAATGCGCCACTGTCTTGGGCCGTGCGAGCCCGAGTCACAGAGATGATGGCCTGGGCGTCCTGGTCGGCGCGGCTAATGCCTCGCGCTAGAGCGATGGCGTCCGCAAACCGGCCGAGTGAGGGAGAGCCCTGGCCGGTGCAGGCATCCAGCATGCAATCCAGCAGCAGATGATCGCGCAGACCCGCTTGGTAAGCCCCGCGTTCACGACCGAGTAACAGGGGAGCCCGGCTCATGTTTTCCATACCGCCCGCGATCACGCTCGTCAGCGTTCCAGCACGCAGCAGATCATGCGCCAACATCACTGTCAGCATGGCTGACCCGCAGACTTTGCTGATCGCACTGCAAGGCACGCTCGGCGGCAAGCCCGCAAAGAGCGCAGCCTGACGGACGGGCACCTGGCCCAAACCTGCAGTGAGCACATTGCCCAGATACACCTCTCCAACGTCCTTCGGGTCCATGCCGGACCACGTTAATGTGGCAGCGATTACGGCGGTACCCAGTGCCTGCGCAGCGACGTCTTTGAATACACCCTGATAGGCGCCTGTCGCAGTTCGTACCGCAGCGGTTATGACGACGGGATCTTCCATATTTCAGCCGATCTGGCGATTCTTACCAGTCAGCGTTATTGGTGATGTATCGCTCAAAGTAGTCATAGAAAGTCCAATTTTCAGTGTACCAGCGGTAGGTCTGCCCAGGTTGCCAGAAGGTCAATCCCAAGACCTCGGCCACCATGGGATGAATAGGCATTTGCAGGTCACCCATACCTTTGAAGCCCGAGGCTGAAAGGCAAGCTTCCAATCTGGCCTCTTTGCCGCCAAGAATCGGGCGAACGACCTTGGCGACCCTGCGGGTCAGCTCGATAATGGCAGACTGAGACATATGCCCGCTAGTCCAGAACAGGTGTTGGTCACGGAAATTCGCTTCAACGAAGTCCGCGAGCTGGATGTCGCACTGGGTATCGTAGCGGCACATCCGGTCGATGTCGCGCTGCAGACGAACCTCGAGGTTCGGCATCTTCCTATAAGACAGATCAAGGTAAGCCGCCACGGCGAGGGGCCCGGTAAGTCCCGCATTCCTGATCTGCAGCCCGATTATGTCGCCTAGTTGGTAGCGCCCCCAGGGAAAGGCGGGGTCGATGGTGCCGCGAGGCTCCGGGCACTCGAAGGGCCACAGGCTCGTCATTACGAAGCTCGGGTAGGTGATGACTGGGCAGCACGCAGGCAAGCGTGCCTGAACAGCGAGTGCTGCAGGGTTGGTGGTGTATTCCTCCAACTGCCACAGCACCAGCGCCACGTTCTCAAAAAAATGGTCGGACAGCTCGGTGGCTTTGTCTGCGCCAGGGAAGATGTGGTTGGGCGCGAAGACGAAGCGATAGTCGTCGTTTAAGTCATCGAGCGTTGCCAGAGTCTGGGCCAAAAACGGCGCCTGGCAATTGCCGTAGACCAGAACGGTCCGCGCTTGCGCCGTTGCACCGCCGTACGTCAGGACTTGCGACATGCGGATTGACCGTGATAGATGCGATAGATGACCGTAGACGGGGCGATCTGCAACAATGCCCATTTGGACATGGGGTAGGAAAACGGTGACATTTGAGTTGTAATACGACATTGAGTGGGTTCAGCGTGGAGCATACTTTGTTCATCATCGGCGTCGCTTCGTCCAGACTTGGAACACTGTTGCAGGACTGGGGCTTTCCACTGGCGTAGTGCTGGACACAGGCGGGGTGGGTCCTGTAGCAACTTAACTCGGTAGCATGGGCTGGGAGGTGCGCGGCACAGAGGTGGACCTGCGCGGCCCCTTGCCTTTCCCTGACCAATGCATTGATCTCGTCCTGTGTACTGAAGTTATTGAGCACATCAAGGATGTTGACAGTAGCGAACTGCGTGACCTTGAGGCGTTCAACTACTCGGGTGTCGAGAGCATGCTGTGCGAGATGAGGCGCACGCTGCGACCAGAGGGTTTGCTACTGGTAACAACGCCCAATGCGGCTTCCATGCACATGCTGGCCAAATGGATTTATGGGGAGTTGTTACTGGCCGATCCGCAACATGTGCGGGAATTCACGCTGGCGGACCTTGACCGGGTTGCGCTCAAGTGCGGTTTGAGGACGGTCTGGTCCAGAACCATGGATAGCTGGAACCTGGGTGGCGATGAGGTCGTGGACAGGGTTGCCGAGGTGCTGCAAAGCCTGCCGTCGATGCCTCAGTTGGAACGCGGAGACAACATCGTCGCGCTATTTGCCAGAGACTGAATTCGCATCCAAAAACAACTTGCAATTATCAAATAATTACGCCGCCAACCCGTAGCAGCCTGGGGAAGCAGTGGTGTCAGCTTACCCGTCGGGGGAAAGAAGCTGCGTATCATGCTGTCATAGTGCGTGATCCGGTTGCGGCGCCTCGCCGTGTGAAAGCAAAGGAAATGACATGTTGAAGAACAAAGTGGCTTTGGTAACCGGTGGCGGCTCCGGTATTGGGCGCGCGGTAGCGCAGGTGTGGGCGCGTGAGGGTGCCAAAGTCGTCGTGTCGGACCTAGACGTTGCAGGTGGTGAGGAAACGGTAAAACTGGTGCGGGCTCAGGGGGGTGACGCTATTTTTGTCGCGACCGATGTGGGCAAGGCTGCCGACTGTGAAGCACTGGTCAATGCGACTGTGGCTCATTATGGTCGCTTGGATGTGGCTTGCAACAATGCCGGCATTGGTGGGCCCTCTGCCCCCACGGCGGACTATCCGCTGGATGGGTGGGCGCAGGTTATCAACATCAACCTGTCGGGTGTTTTCTATGGCATGAAGTACCAGATTGCTGCCATGCTGAAAAATGGTGGAGGTTCTATCGTGAACATGGCTTCCATTTTGGGTGCCGTGGCATTTGCCAACAGCCCGGCCTACTCCGCAGCCAAACACGGTGTGCTGGGTTTGACGCAAGCCGCCGCGCTGGAATACAGCGCCCAGGGGGTTCGCGTCAACTCCGTGGGACCGGGCTTTATTCACACCCCCATGATCAGCGGACTGGAGGCTGACGACGGCGTGCGTGCGTTTTTGGTGGGAGCGCACCCCATTGGCCGTTTGGGCAAAGCAACGGAAGTAGCCGAGCTTGTTGCTTGGCTGTCATCAGACCGTGCCTCCTTTGTCACCGGGGCCTATTACCCGGTTGATGGCGGCTATCTGGCACGCTAACCCCAGCGCATGACCTGCCTGTAGCCACACGACCACGTTCGGCGCGTAGACGTGGGTAAACTGCTGGCACGATGAACCACGCAGCACCCCATGACACGCCCCACTGGCCCCCGGTTGGTACCGGCCGATGGACCCGGTGGTGGGGCTACTTGGTGCGCTGGTTGGTGTTTGGGTTGGTCGTGCACCTGTTCCAGCCGGTAGATGGCGCCAGTAACCCGTTCTGGGCGCAAAAGCTCGACCAGGCCTTTATGGGCATGTCATTTGGTCTGGCCGGGGCAGTCGTATTCACCCTGACCGAGAACCGTTTCAATACACCACGCGTGCGCTGGAAATCCTGGGCCATCGTGCTGGCCACGTGGCTGCTTGTCAAGACACTGTTTGTGAGTGTGCTGGCCACCTTCGGCTGAATCGACCAGGCTGGTAGGCTGCTTCAGCCGATGCGCACCGGTACGAAAATTTTGCTGCCTTCGCGCTCGATCAACAGCGCCACCGATTTGTTGGAGCTGGAAACGATCTCACGCACCTGCTCAACGTTTTTTACCGCAGTGCCATTGACTGCCAGCACCACGTCACTAGGCCGCACACCCGCAAGTTCTGCGGCGCCACTGACCCCCTCAACCACCAGCCCGGTGGCTAGGCCAGAGTCACGTCTTTCCGATGGCTCCAACGCCCGCAGCGCCAGCCCAAGCTTGCCTTTGCCGGCAGATTCGTCGGCTTTGGCTACCTTGCCCGCCTTGTCGCTGGCGTCCCCAAGCTGGGCGCTGAGCTCTTCACGCTTTCCCTGCCGCCAGATTTCGATCGCGACCTTTTGCCCCGGTGCAGACTGGCCGATCAAGGCCGACAGATCATTCGAGGCGATGATGGGTTGACCATTGATTTTGCGGATAACGTCGCCAGCCTGTAACCCCGCACGATCGGCTGGACTACCCTTGTCGACATTGGCCACCAGTGCACCTTCCGGTTTGTCCAGCTTGAACGAATCGGCAAAACCCTGGTTCACATCCTGGATGGCCACGCCCAGGCGCGCATGGCTGGCTTTGCCAGTGGCCACGATCTGGTCTTTGATCTTGATCGCCAAATCAATCGGAATGGCGAATGACAGACCTTGGTAGCCGCCGGTATGGCTGAAAATCTGCGAATTGATACCGATAACCTCGCCGCGTGAGTTAAACAGTGGACCACCGGAATTGCCGGGATTGACGGCGACATCGGTTTGGATGAATGGCACAAAGCCATCATCGGGCAAAGCACGGCCTTTGGCGCTGACCACGCCTGCACTCACGCTGTTCTCAAAACCGAACGGCGAGCCGATAGCCAGCACCCACTCGCCCACCCGCAGGTTGTGCGAGTCGCCTAAAGGCACGACGGGCAGGTTACTCGCTTCGATCTTGAGCACTGCAACATCAGTCTTGGGGTCGGATCCTAGAACCTTGGCCTGAAACTCGCGCCGGTCGGTGAGTTTGACGGTAACGTCTTTGGCATCGCGCACCACGTGAGCGTTGGTCAAAATCAGCCCGTTTCCACTGACGATAAAACCTGAACCCTGTCCCCGCACCGGCTGGTCGCGCTGACCTGGCATGGCGCCATTGGGTCCCTGGAAGCGCCGGAAGAATTCGTAGAACGGATCGTTCGGATCCATGCCAGGCACGCCACGACGCTGCGCAGCCGGCTCTTGCTGTGAATCATCGGTTGCCGCCTTGGTGCCGCTGACACTGATATTGACAACGGCTGCGCCATAGCGCTCGGCAATCTGTGAAAAGTCGGGAGCCCCGATAGCACTGTTCGATGCCACAGCGGGCGTAGTCACGGTGACAGCGGTTGGCGCTGCACTCACATGGGAAATTGTTAAGAAAGTGGCCCCTGCGCCACCGAGTGCGCCAGCGGCGACTAGCGCCAGAACAAGTCGGGACGGTGCCATTGATCGCATGGTCATAAAAGCTCCTGAGGGTAAAGAATGAACACGACTCGAATATCGTGCCCAAAACTTAGACAGGGCTTAAACCACTAATCGCTTTCAACCAATAGCCGGAAATTTGACTTCCACACGCAGTCCGCCCATGCGCGGGGAGCGGTCGAGTTGTAGTGATGCGTGGTGCAAATCCGCGATGGACTTGACGATAGCCAACCCAAGGCCGCTACCGGTAGTCCGTGTTCCGGCAACACGATAGAACCGATCCAGAACCCGCTCAAGATCAGCGTCTGCGATGCCTGGGCCACTGTCCTGCACAACCAGACGCAGCATGTCAGCCTCACGCTCAATTTCCAGGTCTACCCTGCCACCCGGCGGCGTGTATTTGACGGCGTTGTCGAGTAGATTGCGCATCAGGATGCGCAATGCATCGGGGTGACCTGCAATGCGATCTTCAACAGCGTGCCCAAGACCGAGGTCTATATGGCGAGCCTGTGCGGCGGGTGTGGCCTCGGCAATGGCCAGGCGGGCCATCTCTGCCAGTGACACCGGTTGCGGCTTGGTTTCAAGCGTGTTGGCCTGATGCCGAGCCAGTACGAGCAGTTGTTCTACCAATCGGGTGGCACGATCAATGCCCGTGACCAGGCGGGTAACCGCCACTTCGCGCGTGGCATCGTCCGCCGCGCGCTGCAGCCCTTGTACCTGCAGCTTCAATGCGGCCAAGGGCGAGCGCAGTTCATGGGCCGCATCGGCCACGAAATTGGTTTGTGCATCGAAGGCCCGGTGAACGCGCGCAAACAGCAAATTGAGCTCGTGCACCAAAGGGCGAATTTCGTCGGGTAGGCCAACCTCACTGACATCGCTGAGATCATCGGCCTGTCGCTGTGCCACTTGGCGGCGCACGCGTGACACCGGTCGCAATGAAAGGCCCACGGCCCACCAGACCACCAGCATCAGCAAGGGTGCCATGACGGCGATGGGGAGCATGGAGCGCAGTGCCAACCTGCTAGCCATCTGGCGCCGGGCCGCCATATCCTGGGCGACCTGGATGACCTGTGATCGCGACTGCATCGAAAACACGCGGTAGGTGGTGCCCCGAGCGGCGACGTTCGAAAAACCCAACACCGCCCGCTGCGGCAATTCAGCGCGTGCAGCTGACTGAAACACGCTCAAACCATCGGCAGTCCAGACCTGGATCACAAAGTCAAAATTCTCGTCTGCATTTGCATCGCCGTCCACGCTGGTTGCCCCGTTTGTGGGCAAACCAGTGCGCAGTGCAAGCGCCATTTGCTGCATGTGGTAGTCGAATATGTCGTCCGCCTCGGAGCGAGCCGTACGGTAGGAAATCAGCGCCTGTGCGACTGCAGTCAGCATGATGGCCACCAGCAATACCCATAGCAAGCGGTTGCGCAGTGAGTGGGTGGTTTGCAGTCGCATGGTTATACCTTGGGCACGTTGTAGCCTACACCGCGCACATTCTGGATCAGCTCAGGCCCTAATTTTTTGCGCAAACCATGGATGTAGACCTCGACTGCGTTGCTGCTGATTTCATCTTTCCAGCCGTACAGCTTTTCTTCCAACTGCGTGCGGGACAAAACCAAGCCCGGTCGGGCCAACATCGGTTCGAGAACCGCCCATTCGCGTGCCGATAGCAGCACCGGTTGCCCGCCAACGCTTACTTCCCGGGTCGCGGGATTGATGCTCACGCCTTTGTGCTCGTAAATGGGTTCGGCGCGTCCCGAAGCGCGTCGTAGCAAGGCGCGTATGCGAGCCAGGAGTTCGTCCAGGTCGTAGGGTTTGAGAACGTAATCATCGGCACCCGCATCCAGCCCCTGGATGCGCTGCTGCACCGAATCGCGCGCGGTCGCGATCAGAACCGGTGTGCGGATCTTGTGCGAACGCATGGAGTGCAAAACCGTCATGCCATCACGCCGTGGCAGCCCCAAGTCCAGCAAAACCAGATCGTAGGTTTGTGTATGCAGGGCGGTCAGCGCCATCTCGCCGTCTTTGACCCAATCAACGGCATAGTGCTCGGCACGCAGGGCGTCCAGCACCGATTCGCCGATCATCGTATCGTCTTCTACCAGCAGGATGCGCATGATCGAGGCGGCAATTACGGGCGGCGAAATGCCACCGTCTGGCGGGACCAGTATTTGGATGCCAACTGGTCCAACCGCACTTCGCCACCGGTTGAAGGTGCATGGACAAAGCGGCCGTCGCCCACATATATGCCAGCGTGCGAGGCCACCCCCCCCAACGTGAACACCACCAGATCACCGGTTTGAACCGAATCGGAAGGTATGGCCTGGCCCCAGTCCGACAACTGGGCCACCGTGCGCGGCGCATTCACGCCCGCGCTGGCCTTGTACACATAGCGAATCAGCCCGCTGCAATCAAAACCGTTTTCCGGGGTATTGCCGCCACGACGGTAGGGCGTGCCCACCAGGGACACCGCATTGAGCGTGACATCGGCCGCCTGGTACGGCGTCAGACGCGAGGTAAATGACCGTGTGCTAGTCCCGTAGGTGGCGTTTGGATTCGGTGGCGTGGATGAGCACGCTTGCAATAGCACCACCACCATAGCCACTGGCAGCACCGTGACAAGGCGCAGTGCAACATGTGCGGGCGGAGATTGGATCATTCCATGGCCTCCTGGGTAGTGAGGACTGTAACAACCGCTGGCAGGTACACCTGACTAAACTCGGGCGGCATGCGTCGGGCTTGGCCGCGGCTAAGCTCAATACAGACCAGATCCCAACGCCCTCGCAGCACAGTGGCGTGGTCCCGGTCGCGCACCAACTGAAAACGGCGCTCCATGGTCAGCTTGCCGTTGCCCGCAAACAGCCAGGTGCCCAGTGTGAGTGGCTCACCCAGCAATGTCGGCAGCAGGTAATCGTATTCACCCCGGCGGATCGCCATAGCACGGTCCAGACGCCGGTAGTCGTCCAACGTCAGGCCCAGCGCGTGCGAGTGGGCCCAACCCACTTTCTCGCACCATTGCACGTAGACCGCATTGTTGGTGTGGTTCAGGCCGTCGATGTCGCAGGCTTGCGGCATCGCGGAAATGGTGAACGGGTTTGGATAGTCCCAGGCCATGGCGGTCTTTGAGCAGATATGGGCGGCATCTTACGCCGCGCCGATGGCTGGCCTTGTCGCCCAAAGTGGATGGCCCCAATTTGGGATACTCGACGCTATCCATTGGCAACCCGCATACCACCATGAATTCCAGTTCCACCCATCCATCACCCAGCGCAGCGGTCGAGCCCCGCTTGACCTCGCTATCCCACGGCGGCGGCTGCGGCTGCAAGATTGCACCGGGTGTGCTTTCGCAAATCCTTAAAACCACTACAGCCATGCCGCTGCCGCTGGAGTTGCTGGTGGGTATTGAAACGGCAGACGACGCGGCGGTGTACCAGCTCAATGCCGATCAGGCACTGATTGCCACCACCGACTTTTTCATGCCCATCGTGGACGATCCTTTTGACTTTGGCCGCATTGCCGCCACCAACGCCATCTCGGACGTCTATGCCATGGGCGGCACCCCCATCATGGCGTTGGCGCTGGTGGGTATGCCGATCAATGTGTTGTCTTTGGAAACCATTGGCCAGATCCTGGCCGGCGGTGCGTCGGTGTGCAAGGCGGCAGGCATTCCCATTGCCGGCGGCCACACCATCGATTCGGTGGAACCCATTTACGGTCTGGTGGCCATGGGGCTGGTACACCCCAAGCGCGTCAAGCGCAATGCCGATGCCCGCGTGGGCGACCGCCTGATCCTGGGCAAGCCGTTGGGTGTGGGCATTCTGTCGGCTGCGCTGAAGAAAGAGCAACTCGACGCCGCCGGTTATGCGCGCATGATTGCAGTCACCACGCAGCTCAACACACCAGGGCCCGAGCTGGCCGCGCTCGACGGAGTACACGCCCTGACCGATGTCACTGGCTTTGGGCTAGCCGGGCACGCGCTGGAGATTGCGCGTGGTGCGCAGTGTGTGGTGCAGTTGGATTGGTCAAGCGTGCCACTGATTGAAGGCGTGCACGCGCTGGCCAGTGCCGGTATGGTGACGGGTGCCTCGGGGCGCAATTGGGCGGCCTTCGGGCATGAGATTGCGGTGCCCGCCGGTTTCAATACGGTTGACCAGGCCTTGCTGAGCGATCCGCAGACCAGTGGCGGATTGCTGGCGAGTTGTGTGCCGCAAGCCGTGCCGGCGGTGCTGGAAATCTTCCGACGCCACGGCTTTGATGGGGCAGCAGAGGTTGGGCAAATTTTGCCTTCGGGTAGCGCACCGTACGGAGCGGCGCTGCAGATTGTCTGATGGCGGGGGAGTTTGTTAACCCTGCTGTTGCGTGGACCGCGCCATAAAGCGTCGATCCATCCAATCCTTGAGCCGCCAAACCCACCAACCCTGGGCGCTGAAATGGCCCCATGACGCCACCGCGTAACGGTCACCGCAGGACAGAATATTCAGGGATTTGATTGGCGGCTGGTGCGGTTGGAGGGGCGAGCCGGCCATGGCGGCGGCCAGGTTCTGTACCAAGGGGTGTCTGCTGCAGGTACCCACGTTATCCATTGCAAATACGCGGCTGTGGCTGGTAGAACGCAGGTATCGGTCCACCGCAATGAAACCGTGATCATCCAGTGCCAGCCCACTGGCTGCCAACCACGCTGGAGGTTGGGCGCCGCCGGTGGCCAGAATGGGCACGTCGCAGGCCAGATCGGCGCCGCAGCCTAACTGAACAGCATTTGCTGTCAGGCCCACCGCCAGATCCTGTATCACGGTGACACGGCGCATTTTCAGCACGTTATGCAAGCGCTGCCGCATGTTGGTGGGGTAATTGGCACCCGGCACCGTGGAGCTGCTGACCAACGTGACGGCCGCGTTAGGCAGCCGATGGCGCACCGCTAGGGCCAGTTCGATGCCCGTACTGCCACCGCCAATCACCGCAACGCGCAACGCACGACTGCTACCCATTTCAACCACGCGTGGCCACAGCGCGGCAAAGGCCTCAATGGGGCGTGCAAACAGGGCATGCTCGCGCACGCCGGGGATGGCTTTTTCCAGCTGATCGCGGTCCTGGATTGGGTCGGTGTTGATTGACAGCCAGTCAAAGTGCAGCGTACTGCCATCGTCGAGCTGCAGGGTTTGCTGTTGCACATCCAACCCGACGGCACTGTGCTGCACCCAACGAATGCCGCTGCGCTGCACCAGCGGTTCCAAGGGTATAGCGCAATCATCCAGCGCATAGTGGCCAGCCATGAAGCCCGGCACCATGCCCGCATTGAGCTGTCGCGGGTGGGGCGCGACCAGTGTCACTACTGTGCCTGCCAGGGGCTTGGTGGCCAGTTGGGCCAAGGCCTGCACATGGACAAGACCTGCGCCCAGCAGCACGACGTGCTGGGTGCCGCTGATGGTTGGTGCTGCGGGACTGGATAAAACCGTCATCTCGACTATTGTTCCATGAGCGGGGGTTGGCAAACGTGTTGAATGGTCCCAGTGCCTTTAGCCGCTTCGTCTGCTTGATGTGCCCGTTGGCCAGTTCTTGCCGGGTAGTCAACGCAGGAGTCGTGATAATTTTT
>Ga0138256_10001651_pt1 | contig 24047 bp, 14 predicted proteins | sample KNB2016incub_MG_FD_105486 | JGI IMG/M metagenome (GOLD analysis project Ga0138256, IMG submission 105486) | Active sludge microbial communities from wastewater in Klosterneuburg, Austria - KNB2014incub_MG | ecosystem: Engineered > WWTP > Activated sludge > Unclassified | place: Austria... | reverse complement strand
TTTGTCTCCGGTGAGTCGGACGATGCTCGGGAACTGTACGTGGAGTCCCTGACGGCAACAGGTCAATTCGACGCGGCGGTTTACCAACTGACACAGTTCGATGATCAGGCTGAGTATCTTCCGTCGCTGATCCTTACGTTGATCGAGGCTGCCGATGCTGAAGGCCGCACGGATCAATTGGAACGACATGTCGCATCGACTCGCTTCGTTCGCGTGAATTCATCGATTCCGAATCTCTATCAAGCGTATGCATTGTTCAGACAGGGGCAAGCACCGGCCGCAGTGTCCCTTCTCACGGATCTGGCCCATCAATTCCCGGAACGGCCCGAATATTTTACCGCTCGGACCGACATGGCCAGCCGAGTCCGCGAGCGCTTGCAAGCCTCGGGAGTCCGCTCATTAGGCGAAGTGTCCGATGCCGATGAACGCTTCGTGTACGGCCTGGCGATCGCGGAATTAGAAGACACGGACAAATCCGCATCCATGTTTCGGGAGTTCCTGACGCAACAGCAAAACTCCGCCGAAGCTGTCCAACTGCTCAGACAAATCCTGCGACAGCTTGCGTTGAATTCTGCCATGTCTGAAAAGGCTGCAGAATTAGCCAAACAACTTCCGCTGTAGCACAACGGCACACTACATTTTCCCGCTGCGCCTGGGCCAGGCTATGTTCGGGCCAACACGGTTTCGGCGAGGGCCGTCAAGTACCGTACACCCGTCGCTCCGCCGACGGGGGATGCGTTCTCCCGCCGACGGAGCGGCGGGTCTACGGTACGTCCGCTGCTGCCATTAGCCCCACACTGCAACTCCGTGAAGGATTTTAACACGCAAAACATGGAGGGTTGCGACTCATCCCGGAGGGATATGAGATATTAGCCGGTGGTAAGCGGAGCGCCACCACCGGTATCGATCGAACACAGCCCCGCATCCTGAAGGGATGCCAGAATTGTGGCAGTTCTGGCATCCTTTCAGGATGCAAACTCTGATCGGGCCGTGCCCGGTGGTGGCGCTTCGCTGTCGCTGTCGCTGCGCTTACCACCGGCTAATATCTGATACCGCTCTGCGGTAAACGCATTTCAACGGAAAACGCTGCCCCCAAACCTTCACGGCGTTGCCCACACTGCGGGTGGCACAGCTTGAAAGGCTGTGTCGCGCAGCGACAAGAGGCCCTTGTGGACGCACCTTGCTCGGAGAAAATTTGTTGCTTGAGAACTCGCTCACATCGGCTTCCTGTGCCTGACGGCACACTACCACTTCGTGGAAGTGCCACCCGAGTGGTGATCAAACTGCGTTGTGATTCACGTGCCCGAGCCTGAGGCATTCATTCGTCACCGACCCTGGTCAAGCCGTGCGGAGTAGAAAACGGTGAATGCAGTCCCGAGCAAGCCAGCCGATTCTGCAACGTCACTGTGTCAACGCATCGTAGATTCGTTTCGCGGCCACCGCATCAGACAGGTATCCAGAGATTCCGTGACGGTTTTCTGTTGGGTTATCAACATTCGTCTTGTTCTCGATTGCGGGGTTCACGGGGAAGTGTGCGGCGTCAAGTGGGTACAGCGCCACGACATCGCGTTCATCCATCGCGTTGAACCACTTGAGCGCACACTCGGGATGCTTGATGGGTGCCAAAGCATCCTTAATCACTTTGACGGCCAGCGGAGCACCCACAGTCACGAACAAAGGCACCTTCCAGCCCAAAGCCTTGCCATCGCGGCGCAGCAAACTGTACGAGACCACCGAACCCAGTGAATGTCCCACAACGACAGTTTCCACGCCGGGAGTAAACGCGGCTCGAACTCCGTTATCGATAACACTCTGAAATCCCGGATTCCGCAGGTAAAGATACACGTCACGGGTTGCGAGGGAAACGCTCGCGCTGCTCGCACCGGGAATATGTGTGTCCAGCGCCTTCATGACCGACTGCACCCATGCCCAGTTCAGAACACCGCGCTCCGTGATCGCGGTGTTGGCCAACTCCTGGACTTGAGCGTCGGTAATCCCATTCTTCGCCTGGATCTCCAGCAGCACCGCACGAATGAACTCCGCCTCATTGCGGTTGTTATCATCGCCGCGGACAATCACCTGAGCTACTTCGCTGGCTGGCTTCCCCTTCACGAGGTCGAACAGCGTCTGGCCATAGTACGGGAATCGAATATCGGCGTCCGAGAGTGGCAGTGTGAGGCCATTCTTCGCCATGCCTGCTTTCAATGCGGAGACCCACTCGGCCTTGAGTTCTATCGCATTCTTGTTTTCCTGAGAACGCCCGTGAATGAGCACCAATCGTCGTGTCATAGTACGTTTCCTTCTTCAAGGACCTGGGAAATGAGACGAACGCCATCCGCATTGAACAGCGTCCACAGAGAATTTGGCGACACATGTCGCGAGATGTTTTTTAAACCGGCCGGTAAAGCGACTTCATAAGCGGGCAGCAGCGCCCAGCTTTGGGAGAGCATCGGCAGGAAGGGACAAATGAACTGCCTTTCGGGACCATCCAGTTGATCGCCCAGCAGACCGGCCAGCAAAGCGATGTCGAAGAAACACACTCCCAGATCGCCCAGCATGAATTCCGCCATTTCACGAATGCGGACACGGTTTCCCTGATCACGATAAGCGTGAGCCGCATACAACGCCAGTGAGGGATCAATGCCTTTGGCGATCTGCATTCGTCGCGCCAGCACTGCGGCATCATCCCCTTCCAGCCGAAATGTCCCCATTCGCGAAGCGGACGCGATCACTCCTCGGAGCTGGCGAATTTCATCCGCTTGTGCTCTGAAATCGTCCCAGCGATTCGAGTTTTCGGACGGTTCGTACGTGACGTCCACAAGTTGGTCATGGTCAATAGTCAGGCTCGTCAGAAACTCGCTGATCGCGGGCAGCAGCACACCGGTGCCATTTTTCAGCGTCAGCAGCACGCTGCTGGCGGAGTGAGGCGGAACGTGGGCGCGAACAAGGGCACCGTCATCAAAGATGTCGAAACTGATCTGTTTGCCGAGGCACGCGGTCACAGCCGCGCCGCGAATCTTGAACCCGCAACCGGTCTCCAGATGCATTGGACCGAAGGGGGTGGCATTCCGCAGAGCCTCTTTTTTGAAACGGCGGTTACTTGCCGAAAACACATCCAGATCACCTCGACTGATATTTTCGGACGTCGGCATTCTGAGGAATTCGACATCCCCCGTGCCACGATCCGCAATCAGAATCGATCGAGTTGCAAGGTCTGACCGGCTTATCGCCAGCCCGGCCAGTTCGGCATGTTCCAGTGCGGCAATGCTCGGCGGCGGACCAAATTTTGGAGGCGACGAACCCACCGGGAGACTGAAACTGGACAGCCAAGCGTCGTCATCGGAAGTGACTCGGGCATCGGGTTGTTGATTCCTTGGATTCGTGCCCTGCGTGGCCATGAAGACACGGATCGGCAGTTCCTTCGACAGGAATTTCTTCAGCGGTCGAGGACGAACGACCTGCATCCCGGTTTCATCATCCCTGTCGGCAATTTCGGGATGCTGGCCTCGCAACGCTTCCAGCAGAGCCTCGGTGTAGACGGCCTTAAATCCCTGTGCCGAATCGTTCGGATCCTTGATCTCCAGCGCCGGATCGCCGATCAGAGTCGCAAAAAACAGATCGACCGTTTTCTCCGGTCCGCCCGCAGCCTGATTGCGAAAAATTGTGCTGCCAAGAATTCCCTGAGCCTTAATTCCCTCAGCCGCCGTGCGGCAGGCGTCTGAAATAAAGACGACATGCGGCACTGCGTTGTACCGAGCCCGTTCTTCACTGCCTTTGACGTTAATCGCCGCATCGGAATCGATAATGGCATCGGTCAGCAGCCAGTACTCGCCATACTGAACATTCACGCCGTGCCCGGCGAAGTAGACGATCAACTGATCCAGGTCGCCCGGTTTCTGCAATTCGTTGACGGCATCCTTGATTTCCTGCGGCGTGACTCGTTTCGTCTCGCCTGGTTTGGCTTCGTCGGTAATTGTCTTGATCAGTTCCCTGGGAATTCCCTGAGACAACGCCCATGCCTCCATCCCCTTCACGCCATCCCACACAGCCTGAAGCTCGGGCAAATCACTCGCCTTCCGGACGCCGATTAACACTGCAGCTCGTTTCATAAAGTCATCCTTCAAGTAGGTCCTGCCTGCCGGGCAGGACTTCGCGGCCCCGCCGCGACCTGAGTCGATATGATCTTCCAAAATCCGCCGGAATTATCAACTACGTGTCTTCAAGAGTAGGTCAGGCTCTGCCTGACAAAAATTCTGCGACGGGGGATTTGTCAGGCAGAGCCTGACCTACGTCGTTACGGAAACGCACCCAGATTCGCCTGCTGCCACAACGTCTTCAGTTGGTTCTTTTCGTTCTCATCCGCCGCATCGTAGGCCGCTTTGAATCCTCGCTCGGCGATGCCCGCATTATGCGAGTCCGAACGTCGAAACACGGCGATTGCCTTAATGCCCCATTGTCCGGCCTCAACCTGCCTTCCTTGCAGGAAAGCGATGCTCCGCAGCTGGTGATACGTACTCGCCGCTCCGTGTTCGTTCCCCTGCTTCTCGTTGATCGCGAGCGATTTTCGATACCACTGTTCGGCTGAGCCAAAGTCACGCTGCTCCTCGGCGATTCTCCCCAGCTGGTGATACGTACTCGCGGCTCCGTGTTCGTTCCCCTGCTTCTCATCAATCGCGAGCGATTTTCGATACCACTGTTCCGCTGAGCCAAAGTCACGCTGCGCCAAAGCCACGTTTCCCAACTGGCCATACGTAATCGCGGCTCCGTGTTCGTTCCCCTGCTTCTCTGCAATCGCGAGCGATTTTCGATACCACTGTTCGGCTGAGCCAAAGTCACGCTGCTCCTCGGCGATTCTGCCCAGCTGGTGATACGTATTCGCCGCTCCGTGTTCGTTCCCCTGCTTCTCTTTGATCGCGAGCGATTTTCGATACCACTGTTCGGCTGAGCCAAAGTCACGCTGCTCCTGGGCGATCATCCCCAGCTGGTGATACGTAGTCGCGGCTCCGTGTTCGTTCCCCTGCTTCTTTTCGATCGCGAGCGATTTTCGATACCACTGTTCCGCTGAGCCAAAGTCACGCTGCTCCAGGGCGATGATCCCCAGTTGGTGATACGCGATAGCGGTGATTTCAGGCTTGTCGAGCTTGATTCCCGATTCGGCAAACCCGTGAAACAGGTTGCTGGCGTCCTGGTAATTGTGAGTGTTTAGGGCGAAGGCAGCCAAAGACTGAGTTAACGCTGCCAAGTCTTGATCCATGCCCAGCGGCTCCGCCAGGGCCAGGGCACGACGAAAATTGTTTCCGTGAATGTGAAACACGCCGCGTTGTTCATGCAACTCTTTGGGGGCAAAATGATCGGCCAGCGTTCCCATAAAATCGACGAAGGCTCGACTCCACTTTTCACGCACCGCCGTCGAAACGTTCGGCAGCACGGTGAAGTCCAGATAGCGGCTCAGCGCGGGATGCATTTCAAACATTCCCTGCCCGCGATCGGTTATCAGGCCCGCAATGGAAAGCGCCGCAGTCAGCCGGTCCACATCCGCTTCCGGAACAGGTTCGCTGACCTGCTTTCCCATAGCCTTCAAGTCATCTGCCACCACAAATCGATCGTGCAGCGCCAGCGGGACCAGCAGTCGCTGCAGATCGGCGGGTAATCCATCCTGCACAAAACGCAGCGTCGCAAACAGTTTGGCGGATTCCGCATCCTGGCTCGCGAACTGCAGCAGATTCGATTCCATTGCTTTCATCAGCTGCGATGGTGAACTGGATTGCAGCCGCGACAGGATGACTCGCATCGCCAGCGGATGACCGTCCAGGGAGTCGATCAGTTTTTTCCAGTCGGCATTAGTGTGATCCACGGTGAGTCCGAAATCCCGCACGATCGCGTCACAGAATTCCCAGCGTTCTTCCCCCGCCAGGCCGCCGATCGACAGCCGAAAACACGTCGCACCATCCAGCCAGTCTTCGCCGCTGCGGCTGGTAATCACGACCCTTGTCTTGCCGCCGCGCAAAGCTTTCAGGAGTTTTTCCAGACGCTGCTGATCCTCGGTCGACAGGTTCGGCGAATTGGACGCTCCTTCGATGCCGCGAACCACTTCAAAATTGTCCCAGACAATCAGGTAAGGATGTTCCCGCAGGGCATTGACCAGAGCCGCCGTCTTCTTATCCAGCGATTCGGCCAAAGCATTTGTGCCAAACAGCGTGCCGACCATGTCGTTGATTACGAACTCGGCACTGCGGATGTCCTGAAACGAAAACCAGAAACAGCCTTGACCGAGTCCTCCCGTGGCGGCCAGCCAGTTGACAAAGCCTCGGGCGAGCGTGGTTTTGCCGATGCCGCCAAGTCCGTGAATCAGAATCCCGGCGGGAGGGCGATGCATCGCGCGTTCCATCTGCAGCAACGCTCCGTCACGGCCAATAAAGCCGTACGGGTTCTGCGTGTCCTGAGCTTCCTCCGGAATGACTGGTTGTTGAGATTCCGTCCTGGCCGCGAACTTGCCCGCAAAGTTCAGTTCCGCAGCGTCCTGTTCGTACAACACCGGCACCAGCCAGTCTTCCAGTGGAAATGATCCTCGGGCACACACGCGATTCGGATGGGCGATGGTCTGCTGTCGACCGGCTCGCGCGGCATCCGCAGCACTGCCAGTTTCAAACAGCCGCTGGTAAAACGCGGGCAGAAACTGCTGGGCTCCGCTGACATATAGCGAATACGCCATCGCCACGACACTCCGCACGCCGGACTTCTGTAAACCCGCCGCGACAGAAGCAAACGCATCGTCGGCCGCGTCATCGACCATCGCCGACTGACAGGCATTCAGTACGACAACCGGCACATTGAACTCACGCAACAGTTCGCTCAGCACCGACGCCTTCTGCGGATCGGGCTTGCCGTTCGAGTCCTCGAACACCAGCTGCCCCTGAGGCCCCTGCAGCGTCAACACATGCGGATTCAATGCACCCGCCGGACCATACGAACCGTGTCCGTCAAAATGCAGAATGTGATAATGATTCGGGTGGGCTCGCAGGTGCGAACGCAGTTGATCAAACGTCGGCGGTCGCAGCAGCGTCACCGTGGCCGGCAGTTTGTCTTTGGCGATCAGATCCACCAGTGGGCGTGAGATCGACCGAAACTGCACATCCGCGTCGTACGGTCGAGCCGTGACCAGCAGAATATTGATGCCGTCCTGCGGCAAGTCCTTCGACAGCGGATGCGGATCGCGGATTTTGTTGAGCCGCCGTCCAATTTGACATGTCCGAGCCAGCACCCCGACTTCAGGATCCCGCAGTGCTTCCCACGGCCAGTGCAGAATCTTCGGGTCGTCACTGGAGATTTCCAGATGAAGGCTCGAGTATTGCTCAGCGGTTGCCGCATCAAACAAACGGCCGGAGTGCCGGTCACCGAAAAGAGCATCAAAGCCCTGCGTGCCCCAGGCTGCCAATGCGGCTCGAATGCGGTCGGCTCGATCGGTGAAAGGCGGAAACGGATAATCGAGAAATGTTTCCAGATACCAGCGCAGTTCCTTCATCAGATGACTGTTGGGCATGCCTTCCACGGGAAAACCGATCGGAGAAGGTACTGCAATCGGGCCCACGCTCTTGCCGTCACTCTGCCGGACCACATGAAACTGCGGCGGATCACTGCCATCCAGATGTTGCACAATGATTTTGGCCACAAGGATGTCCCTGACGTTCCTAAATGATCACCACGCCGCAGCGAGCAATTCGCCCGCAGGGAGTTCGCAGAGAATAATCTTCCGAGGGCGGTTGTTCCACTCACATGAGTGTCTTTCGCTGCGGCGTCACGGCAACAATCGTTGAACATTGACGTGAGTGTGGCGGGAATTTGCTGGCACTCGGCAGCGGCATGATTTGTTTCCGAGGTTCGCCTCACCTAAGATTCCTGCCGTCAAGTCTTGAGGAACTGGCTTTCATAGATCGGGTGATGGATTCATGTCAGATCGCAGACGTATCTTGTTTCTTTGCACCGGCAATTCCTGTCGCAGTCAAATGGCGGAAGGGTTTCTGCGGCATTTGTTTGGTGATCGGTTTGAAGCGCTTTCGGCGGGGGCGAAGCCGGCGGGTTACGTGCATCCGAGAGCCGTGACCGTGATGGCGGAGTGCGGGGTGGATATTTCGAAACAGGTGAGCAAGTCGATCAATGATTTTCTGCCCCCAAAGGGAACTCCACCGGATGTCGTGATCGGTGTCTGCTCGACGGCGGATGAAAATTGTCCTGTCTTCCCCGCAAACATCGAACGCTGGCAGTGGCCGTTTGATGATCCATTTCACGCGGCAGGTTCTGATGAAGAGCAGATGGCGGAATTTCGGCGAGTGCGGGACGAAATCCGCGATCGGATTGAGATGCGTTTTCGGCACTGATGGCCACAATCGTGCGTATGAGTTAAAACTTGGTGTCGCGCCATGAAACATCTTTGCGTGGCGTTTCGCCTCCTGCCGAAAAATGAATGGTTCTGTTGCCCATGACGCTTTCCAGTTTGCCTTTGAGCTATTGCACTAACGTTCATCCGGGACGGACGGTTGCCGAAGTCATCGACGGTTTGACCACGTACTCGGCGGAAGTCCGGCGGCGGCTGAATTTTCCGATGGCTGCCGGACTTTGGCTGTCGGCAAGTGTCGTGCGGGAACTGACGGAGAATCATGCTCAGCTGGAGCAGTTGGCGCAGACTCTGTGGCAGCATGACTTGTGCTGTTACACGCTCAATACCTTTCCGTTTGGCGATTTTCACAGCGATCGAGTCAAGGAGCAGGTCTATTTGCCGGATTGGGCGTCTTCTGACCGGGTGAATTACACCGAACAATGCGCCGCGATTCTGAGCCAGCTTTTGCCTGCAGGCGGCGAAGGGAGTCTATCGACCGTTCCGCTGGGCGGTCGGATGAATTGGCATGACGCAGACTTTCATGCTGTCTGTTTCAGTCATTTGATCCGAACGGCCAAGTACCTGCATCAGATTTTTGAAACGACCGGACGTCGGATTCGACTGGGGCTGGAGCCCGAACCGATGTGTGAGATGTCGGGCACGGTCGAATGGACGCTGCCGGTCTTCGAGCGTCTGTTTGCCCAGGCTGAAGCATTGGGCTGCGAAGCGATTGTGCGTGAGTATGTCGGACTCTGCTTCGATGTGTGTCATCAGGCGGTCGAGTTCGAAGATGTCACTGAATCGATTGACCAGTTTGTTGCTCGCGGCATTCGCATTCATAAAGTCCATATCACGAACGCCGTGGAATTGCTGAACCCGTCTGAAAATGCTGCAGGTCGTCAGGCTCTTCGGGATTTTGTCGAGCCCCGCTATCTGCATCAGACGTACGCTCGATTCGCAGATGGCCGCATCGAGCAGCGGCTGGATCTTACGCTGGAAGATATCGAGCGGCAGCCGCCGGACGATTTTATGAAGGCCACTAGTTGGCGGGTGCATTTCCATGTGCCGATCTTCGCGGAATCACTCGGTGCGTTGAGGACGACGCGGACTGACCTCGCTGCCGCCCTGAAGAAAGTTGCCACGCTGAACTATGCGCCGCATCTCGAGGTGGAAACGTACACCTGGCCCGTGATGCCTGGTGAGTCCGCATCGCCAGCGCTGTCACTGGCGGACCGGATCGCCCATGAGCTGCAATCGGCAGCCGAACTTCTGCGCGACGCTGCGGAACATGAGGCTCATTAATTTTTGGGTGGCCGGGGTTGGAGAGCGCAGCTCGAAACCCCGGTGTTCTGCTGTGGGGCGTCGAACCCCCGGGGCTTCCTACGCTCCGCTTCGTCCTGCCCCGGCCACCCGACCGCACGATGCTTTGAATCGTGGCTTTCCAGGGACACACGGCTGCAGAGTTCTCACAACTCCCTCCAGCCGATATCCTGCTGTGGTCCTTCACACTACCATTCTCGCTGACAGCGGTCGCCTGTTTGGGAATGGACGAGACCACGTATTATGTCGAATGCTCAATTTACCAATTCCAGCGGACGGCAGGAGTCGCCGGAAGAACGGCTGCAGACTCCCGTGCAATTCGTGCGCGGAGTTGGACCGCAGCGCGCGGAACCGCTGAAGAATCTGGGAATTCTGACGGCCCGTGATCTGTTGTTTCACATTCCCACGGGGGTCAATGACTTCAGCGACATGCGGACGGTCCCGAAGCTGGAAGCCGATGTCGAGCAGTCGGTGCATGGGTTTGTCGTGGACCGCGATGTGCGACAGTTGAGCGGCGGTCGTTCGCTGGTCGGCATCCTGCTGGACTGTGATGGTCACTATGTCCGAGGGCTGTGGTTCAATCAGCCGTGGATGTTCAAGAAGTATCGCGACAATGAGCATCTGGTTTACAGCGGCAAGCCACAGAAGAAGGCGGGGCGATGGGAATTCAACAGTCCCCGAGTGTCCGTGCTGGCGGCGGACGATGATCTGGAAGCGGCCGCGAGTGTTCTGCCACGCTATCCGTTGACCGAAGGTATCAAGCTCGACGCCATGCAGCGGATGACGCGCTCTGCGGTGGAGAACTTTGCAGATCTCATTACCGACGTTGTTCCGGAATCATTTCGTGAGAAGCATCGTCTGCCGGATCTGCCAACTGCTCTCCGCTGGCTGCACATGCCGGAATCGGTCAAGCAATGGGAAGCTGGACGCTACCGGATTCTGCTCGATGATCTGTTGGAATTTCAGCTCGGGCTGGCGCTTCGTCGTCGCATCTGGAATCGCACACTCAAGGCCCGGCCGATCGAAGTGTCGGCGAAAGTTGATGCCCGCATCCGCCGACTCTTCGAGTTTCGATTCACCAAAGGCCAGGATCAGTCCGTGACGGAAATCGTCAACGATCTGAAACACCCGGCCCCCATGCATCGTCTACTGCAGGCCGATGTCGGAGCTGGCAAGACGGCGGTCGCGGTCTATGCGATGCTGTCCGCGATTGCGGCGGGCTATCAGGCCGTGCTGATGGCCCCAACCGAAGTCCTCGCAACACAACACTGGGAGACGTTTGAAGAACTGCTCTCGCAGAGTCGCGTTCAGCGCGGACTGTTGATTGGTGGCCTGCCTGCAGCAAAACGCCGAGCGCTGCTGGAGGGCATTGAATCAGGCAACATGCAACTGGTGATCGGCACACAGGCCGTGATCCAGGACAGCGTCAAGTTTCACAATTTGGCTCTCGCGGTGATCGATGAACAGCACCGCTTCGGAGTTCGCCAGCGGGCGAGTTTCACCAGTGTTGACGTCAGCCCGCATGTGCTGGTGATGACCGCCACTCCGATTCCGCGCAGTCTGTGTCTGACGCAGTTCGGCGACCTTGATGTTTCAATAATTCGCGATCTTCCTCCGGGACGCCAGAAAGTTGTGACGGCAAAGATTGTTGACATGCCGGAGCAGGCGAAGATGTGGCACTTTGTCCGACAACAGATTGCCAATGGGCGGCAAGCTTACGTCGTCTGTCCTCGCGTGGAGGGTCTCTCGGAAGATGATGACGCGGCGGCCGAGACTGTTTACCGCCAACTGCTCAAGTCTGAACTGTCTGGTCTTCGAGTGGCATTGCTGCATGGGCGGATGGAGCGTGAACAGCGCCACGAAGTCATGGACCAATATCGAAATCACGAAGTCGATGTACTGGTATCGACGACGGTGATTGAAGTCGGCGTCAATGTGCCAAATGCGACCATCATGATCATCCAGCAGGCTGATCGCTTTGGTCTGGCTCAGCTACATCAGTTGCGAGGTCGAATTTGTCGCGGCAGTTATCAGGGCTACTGTTTCCTGCTATCGACAACGGAGGCAGCGGAGGCTCTGGAGCGACTGACGGCGCTGGAGCGGTCGGCTGACGGATTCGAATTGGCCGAAAAAGATGCGGAACTGCGTGGTCCCGGCGATATACTTGGACTGCGACAGAGCGGTGCAATGCCCTTGCGGCACGCCGATCCGGTCCGTGATCTCAGCATCCTGCAGGTGGCGCGCCGCATGGCTCAGGATCTGGTCGATGACGGTCGATTCGATCAGCCGGAATTCCAGGGGCTGAAATCGATTGTCCTCGAACGTTTTGCGAATCTGCTGGAATTGCCTCAGACGGGTTAGTCGGTCTCTCGTTTATGCTCTCCGGAGCTTTTTGGTTTTCTTCGGGATTTCTTCGCCGCTCCAGGGTCGATAGAATACCGGGGCGGCGGACTGCTTTTGGGCGGTGATCGTCGGGACTGTCGATTTAATGAGCGGCCAGATGCGAGCCCAATGGCGATCGATTTGGGTGCATTACTTAGGTACGACAGGCTTCCAGCCTGTCGAATCCCGTTCAAGGACAGGCTGGAAGCCTGTCGTACATTCAAATCGAGTGCCTTTGGGCGATAGCTGCCGGGAGATTGAAGCATGAAGAATTTAAATTATTTCCGTCTGGCGTTGGCGGGAGTCGGTCTGTTTTGCTGCATTGCTTTGGTTGGCCTCAAAGCATCGGTTGCGGCAACACGCGCAGATGATGTCAGCAGCAGAAAATCAATTGCTGCCGGAACAGCCGCGTTTGGACGCATGTCGATTGAACAGATTCGAGACCGACTCCAACAGTGGCTCACGCTGTCGCGGACCGATGAAGCGACGTCAAAGCGGGTGCTGGAACTTTGGGTGAATCGTGCAAAAGTGCAAGACTTAAACGCCGAGCAGACACTGGACCTCCTGATCGATTCGTTCGCCCTGGCTGATGCGTCCGTTCAGCAGCTTGTGGAATCCTGTCGTTCGACCGGAACACGGAAAGTCATGGACTTCGAAGGAGCCAGGTCTGATGCGTTCTTCCGGGACCATGTGTCGCTCTATCACGCTCGCTGGCTGACGCAGCATCGGTTCTATGACGAAGCGATCGCGATGCTGGAATCGCTGGATCCCGAGAACGTTGTTGACCCGGCCAGTTTGTTTTTCTATCGAGCGGTCTGCCGCCTGCGCTTACTGAAGCCCGCCGAAGCCGGCGACGACATCGCGCTGCTGCTGAATAATACTCTCGACGCTCCATCGCGATTTCGTGCGGTGGCTGAGATGATGAAAGAGGAAGCGAGTGTTGCATCGGAAGGTTTACCGCAGGTCGCAAAGCTGATGTCCGATGTGCAGCGCCGACTGGATCTGGGCGACGCCAATGAACCCGTACAGAACCGCGAAGACGAAGTCGTCGCCGCCCTGGACAAACTTCTGGAGGAGATGGAGAAACAGAAGAAACAGCAGCAGCAGTCGTCTGGTGGCCAGGGGCAGGATCAACAAAATACGCCAGGGACGCAGGGAGCGGCTCAGAGTACGATCAAAGGCGCAGCGGCTGAGGGTGATGCGGACAGAAAAGAGCTATCCGAAAACGGAAGTTGGGGGATGGTCGATAAGCAGGCTGAGGCGAAGGCTAGAGAACTCATTCGACAGCAGTTCCCTTCAAATTTTCTCGACGCCATCAGCAAGTACACTCGTCGTGTCGCAGAACAAAAGAAATAGAGTCGCCGGACACTCCGTGTCCGATTCGCTACCGCAAGTTTTCGGCTGGAGTAATCTTCATCATGTTCGTTCTGACAATTCTCGCGGCGCTGCTTGCACCGACTGATGCGAAGATTGCGATGCTGGACGGGCAGACGCATCACGGATCGCTGATCTCTATTTCAACGTCAGATGTGGAACTGACCGAAAACAGCGCGGCAGTGAAGCTGCCACTTGACGAGGTCATGACGATCGAATTTCCAGCAGCGGCGTCCGTGCCATCGGCGGAATTGCAGACGTTGTTTTTTGCAGACGGTAGTCAGGTCCACGCCACGTCGTTCCTCCGCAGCGCGAAGTCAGCAACGGCTCAGACTGCTCTGTTCGGACATCTTGAAACTGGCGTGGAAGAGATTCACGCCGTCCGGCTGCAGGCCGATGATCCGCTGTATGCTCAACAGTGGAATACCTTTTTGAAGCGTGAGTCTGGAAAAGACAGCCTGGTCGTTGCCAAACGCGACGGTTCCGGTCTCGATTTTCTGGCGGGCATCGTCAACACTGTTGGCGCTGACAAGATTGATTTTTTGCTGGACGGGGAATCGATTCCCGTGCCAGCGCAACGAGTTTACGGAATTGTGTTCGGACGTCCCGCAGGCGCGAAGACCATCGATTCGGGACCAGGGACTGCAGTTCGGGTCACGAGCGCCGCCGGTGATCTTGTGGCCGCGCGGACGATCACACTTGCGGGAGATCAGCTGCAGTTGCAATCCAGTTGGGGCCAGCAAATTTCCGTCCCGGTCTCTCAACTTCGGTCGATTGATCTCAGCGCGGGCAGGATTCAGTTCCTGTCCGACATGCCAGCCCTGTCGGAGCGATTTGACGGTGTGGATCCAGAAAACAGCCTGTTTGCCGGACTGATCGATCGAGAACAACAGGCATTGCTTTTCGGGCCGCAGCGGAACATGACGATCGAGCGTCAGTCGAAGCTGCGTCTGCGAGGTCGCGAATTTACAAAAGGTCTTTGTATTCATTCCCGGACCGAAATGAAATGGTCGCTCGAACAACGATTTTCGGCGATAGAATGCGTTATCGGTGTCGATGACGAAGTCGCGTTCAACGGAACTCATGCAGTCGCGGTGAAGATTACCGGCGACGAGACCGTGCTGTTCGAAAAACTGATTGCAACCACTGACGATCCTGTACCAGTGCGGTTCCCGCTGGACGGCGTCTCGACACTGACCATTCTTGTCGACTTCGGAGACAACAGCAGTGTCTGCGACTGGCTGGACATTGCCGACGCACGACTCGTGATTGCAAAGGATAAAAAGTGAAGTTCATTATTCCGCCAGCGATCCGGCGGATCGCTCCTTGTTCCGAGGCTCCAGCCTCGGAACACACTGCCCCGGAGGCTCCTGCCTCCACTCTCAAAATTCTCCTGCTTCTTGTCTGCTTCCTCGTCGCCAGCACTCTTCCCGCCTCCGCTCAGCAATCCGTCCTCGAACGTGAGGCTGCCCGCGTCGAAGTCTTACGAAAAATTTCACCGAGCATCGTCTGTGTGATGGACCCCAAAGGCCAGGGCGGCGGTTCGGGGGTTCTGATTTCTGCAGATGGATTTGCGATCAGCAACTACCATGTGACGGATGGCTCCGGCAGCTTCATGAAGTGCGGGCTGAGTGACGGGAAGCTCTACGACGCGGTCATTGTCGGGATCGATCCCACCGGCGACATCGCCCTGATTCAGCTTCAGGGCCGCACAGATTTTTCGTTTGCCACACCTGGCGACAGCGATCAGGTGCAGGTCGGTCAGGAAGTCATGGCTCTGGGCAATCCGTTTCTGCTCGCGAGTGATTTTACTCCAACAGTCACGTATGGCATCGTGAGCGGTGTTCGCCGCTACCAGTATCCGGCCAATACGTTTCTGGAATACACCGACTGCATTCAGATTGACGCATCCATCAATCCTGGCAATTCCGGTGGCCCGCTGTTTGATATCGAAGGTCGCTGGATTGGAATCAACGGACGTGCGTCATTTGAAAAACGTGGTCGCGTCAATTCCGGCGCGGCGTATGCAATTTCCGTGAATCAGATTCAGAAGTTTATCGGACATCTGAAGTGTGGCCTGATCGTTGACCACGGCATCGCCGAATTTACCGTAGAAACGTCGGCAACGGGTGAAGTCAAGGTTGATCAGGTTTCGGCGCTCTCTGAAGCGTATCGACGGGGGGTGCGACCAGGCGCGCAGGTGCTGTCGTTTGCCGGGCGTCTGCTGACTTCCGCCAATGATTTTCAGAATGTGCTGGGGATATTTCCCGAAGGAACCCGAGTGCCGATGACGTGGCGCGATCGAGACGGTCTGCACGAATCCACAATTCGCCTGCGACCACTGCATGCGTTTCGAAAGGCTCCTGAATTGCCGGAGGAACGTCGGCAACGTCCGCCGCAGGATCCGGAAAAGCAGGATGGTGAGGATGTTAAGCCGAAGGATGTCGCGGATGAAGTTCCCGCATCGCTCAAGAGCTTGTTCGTCGCGCGCGAAGGCTTTTGCAACTATCACTTCAACGAGATTCAGCAAAAGCGGTTGATGACTGCATTGCGGGAACGCGTGGCCACTCTGGGTGATCCCACGCCAGCCTGGATCATCTCATTTGTCAGCGTTGAACCCGGTGTGAGACTGACGGGAGAACTGACAATCGCTGCGTCAGCTGTCGGCATGAACCTGAACAATCGACCGTTCCTGCAAAGTACCGTCGATCCGCCGCCGGAGGAAGAATCTCCGCTGCTGCCCGGTCTGCTGGTGAGCATGAATCAACTGCGACGATTGCTGAGTGGCAACTCGGCGGCGTTTACGGAACTCTCGGCAGCGGGGCAGACATTTCATCTGCCGCTGAAGAAGAATGTCGATGTGCTGCTGACACGTGAAGGTGTCCGAACGTGCCGCTGGTACTTTGAAGAAGGCTCCGCCCTGCCGGTCGGCGTGGATGTGGAGTACGCTCAGGGCGTTGACGAAGCACGACTGCTATTCGCTGGTTGGACCGATCACAGCGGTGCGGTGTTTCCAAATCGTATCGGACTCATCTCCGGCGTCCAGGAACAACTCCACTGGCTGGATATCACGAACGTCACGGTCAACAAACCAACGGTGGTTGAGAAGAAAACGAATCCATGAAGTTAAACCAGGTTCACTTTGAAAAGCGGAGTCTCGTCCAGGGGGTGGCCGGGGCTGGACTGAGCGGAGCGAAGGAAGCCCCGGGGGTTCGAGCTGTCGCTCTCCAACCCCGGCCACCCCAAAACTCCAGTTCCCATTCTGGACTCTCACGAGTCCCGCTACTTTCGGTTCTTCTGACTCTCATTCTTTCACTGGCATCGTTGTCCGAACAATGTCCCGCCGCGCCGGACACCCCGCAGGCAACAACCGATGTCCTGAATGCGCCACAAAAAGTCATCGTCAAATTATTCGGCGCGGGAGCCGGAAGTCTGGATTCCTACGGTACCGGCACTCTTGTCTCCCCGGAAGGTCATGTGATCACTGTCTGGAACCATCTGGTCAGCACAGGATTTCTGACAGCCGTCACGTCCGATGGCCGGAAGTTCGGCGTCGATGTGGTTGGCACCAGCGCGGCCCATGATCTCGCGCTGCTGAAATTGAAGTCGGAGCCGGGCGATACCTTTCCGTGCATCGATCTGTCGAAAGCGATCGATCTCGAACCGGGAGCGCCCGTGTATGCCTACAGCAACATGTTCCATGTCGCGACCGGGAATGAACCTGTCTCGGTGGTTCACGGAGTCATTGCCGCCAAAATTCCTTTGGAAGCCACTCAGGGCCGCTGGAAGTTTCCACTCAAATCCCCCGTCTGGCTCGTCGATGCCATCACCAACAACTCAGGTGCCGCAGGCGGTCTGCTGACGGATTCCAAAGGCGCTCCTGTCGGACTCATCGGCCGCGAAATCCGTCACGCCGCGAGTCGCACATGGGTCAACTACGCCGTTCCGCTCACTACATTGAAGCCGGTCATTGAAACGCTGTTGTCAGGCAAAAAGCTGGAAACCCCGTCAAAAGATGCTTCCGCATCCGTCGCCATGATTTCTGATCAGGAACTCACCTCGCGATTTGGGCTGACGATGCTCCCCAATGTGATCGAAAGAACCCCGGCCTGGATCGATTCGGTTGTGAAAGATTCCATCGCCGCGAAATCCGGCCTGCAACGCGGCGACCTGATCGTCCTTGTCGATGACGCCATCATCACCAGTGTCACCGACTTCCAGCAACAACTCGCCACCTTCCACACCGGCGACCGCGTATCGCTGACGATCAACCGCGAACAACAATTGCTGCCGGTCGAGTTGCTGATTCCGTAGTGTCAGCAATGTTTGATGTCGCAACGCAGCAGAAAGATGGCCAAGCAAGTCCCCTCTCCCCCGGCAAACAATGAAACTACATCAGCAACGATGCCACCGGGGGAGAGGGATAGGGTGAGGGGGATTTTGAAATCGGCGTGTTGTTTCAGCTTGACAACTTCTTGGCATCCCCCTCATCCGGCCTGCGGCCACCTTCTCCCCCGATCTCGGGGGAGAAGGGACAGGAGCGTGCAATGGACAATCCTTTTCAACCGCCTGAAACTGAGGCAGACGACGTTGCTTTGCGGAGCCGAAAATGGACATCGAATGTTGGCATCATTCTGGCTTCTACCGCGCCAACACTTGTGTTCCTGGTTGTCCTTTCGCTGAACCCACGCACATTTCTTGAAGGCGATGCAAAACATTGGGTCGTGATCAGCCTGCTCGCATGTCTCACATGGTCTGCGTACGTGACTTGCCGCTCAAGATTCTATGTCAAGTTATTGGCGTCCCTGGCCGTTGTAACAGCGTGGTTCTGTTGCGGCGCAGTCGAGACATCTCCGTTGATGCTGCCCGTCTGGTACGTTGCCATGAATGCCACAATTGTTTTCGCTGTCCATCTCACGTGCGTCGGCATTCTTGGCTTTCTCATCGGCGCGTGTTTGCCAAAGCAGAACTGATGGCGATCCTACTTCGCCGTTTTCAAGGGGTTATTTGAGTCGATGTTGCGCTGCTAAACTCTCTGGATGGCTGCACCAAATTTGCTTCGCGTTGAACAGTATTGTGCAAGCTGTTACGATCTTCAACAGGTCACGAACAGCGGTAGTTGCTTATCGCGCGCCAAGAATTCTCCCAGCGCGGGTGCGGAAAAGACAATTTGAGGTCAGCAGTGGCGAATGGCAGCAAAACCAACGAATATGACACACTGGTCAGCGAACTCGGCTACGAGACTTCAGGAGCCGACGCTGGGTTCGTGCGTGGAGATGCATTGCGTCAGAAGTCGTCCGCAGGTGACGGACTTGACGATCGTCGATTTCGTTATGCGTCGATCCTCGATCCGCAGAAGCTGGGCGTAACGGACGTCTTTGAGATCAATGGTGCCCCGTGCATCTACATGAAAAGTTTGGCCGCTGATCCGACTGCCGATGAAATTCGGAAGTGGCACCGCACCGCGTGGAATCATGGACTCGGGCGGATGCTGTGGATCGTGACGCCAACTCACATCCGCGTTCTGAATGCGTTTCAGCCCCCTCCAAAGTCAGACGAGGGGAAGAAGCATCCGGCCGAGATTCTTCGTTGCCGGGTCGATGATTTGGAGCAACTCCGTCGATATGAACTGGACCGTATCAGCCTGGAGAGCGGCCAGTTTTGGGCCACCGGAGCGGGAAAGCGGATTTCCAAAGAGTCACGCATCGACGCTGCACTGGCGAATGATTTGCGAGTTGCCGCCGAAATCCTGACCGAACGTGGTTGCGAGCCGCTGCAGGCGCATCGTTTGATGCTGCGGACGCTGTTCACCGCGTATCTGGAAGCTCGTGGTGTGCTCTCAGACGAAATGTTCGCGGGGTTGACCGGAAAGACTTTCGGCGACGTGTTGTCACACGTTGGCGAGACACGCACGTTTTTTGAACGCATGCGAGAAACGTTTAATGGCGATTTGTTCCCACCTCCGCCCACTTCTAGCGAAGAAGAGGAGTCGTACTCGTTTTCCAAAGAACAACTGAGCATTGCGCGAGCAATCGTCACTCGACAGGATTTGCGTTCGGGGCAGAAGACTTTCGACTTTTGGCAGTACGACTTTGAAGTCATTCCGATTGAGTTGATCAGTTCGATTTACGAACGTTTCATTTATGCGGATGACCAGGCAAAAGCAAAAGCTCGCGGGACACATTACACGCCAGTGAATCTGGTCGATCTGGTGTTCTCGCAGCTGTTCGATGATCAATTGTTTTCAAAGAAGCTTCCCACCAACGCGAAGATTCTGGACCTTGCCTGTGGTTCCGGCGTCTTCCTGGTCGATGCGTTTCGCCGTCTGGTGGCTCGACGAATCGCCGCTGGGGAAAAACTGACACGCACCCTTGTACGCGACGTGCTTGAGAATCAAATTTACGGCGTTGACGTTAATGAAACAGCGATTGAGATTGCGGCGTTTAGTCTCTGCCTGACTGCGTTTGAACTCGATCCGTCACCGAGTTCAGCGCAGCATCTGAGGTTTCGCGACAGTCTGAAGGGCCGAAACTTGTTTGTCGGCGACGCTTTTTCGTCGAACGGCTTCACTCAGAGCGAACCGTTCAGCAAGAAACAGTTTTCGGTTGTTGTCGGAAATCCGCCGTGGAACAAGCCGAAGGGCGAACGATCCACATCAGAGTTGACATCACGATCGCACCTCGATTACTGCGAGCAGCAAGAGCCACCAGTCGAGTTGCCGTTTCGGTCGCCGATCGATCAGGCATTCATTTGGCGAAGTCGCGATTTCCTGCAGTCGTCGGGCCGGATCGGATTGATTCTGGACGCGAAGAACTTCTTTAGTCAGGAAAAACAATCGCTGAAGTCAAAGCGTCAGTTGTTCACAACATTGCGTCCACGGGTGATGTTGAATCTGTCCGTTCTGCACAACAAGAAGTTGTTCCCCTCAGCTGAACAGCCTGCGATGGTATTTGTGGCCGAAAATGGCGGTCCGCAGAACGACGACAAACTCGTGTTCGCGTCGGCGGAACGAAGCGAGACGTTTGGTAAGCATGGGATTGTGGAGTTGTATCTTGAGCGGCTCAATCGGTTGCCGATTGCCAGGATTCCAGATGAGCCGCACCTATTCAAGATCGCGTCGTACGGAACTGCGCGCGATCGGGCGATTATCAAGGGGCTTCTTGCGAATTTCGAGCCGCTTGAAGTAGTGCTCTCGGGGTGGGGAACAAGCTTCAACACCGGATTTAAGAAGACCGTGTCCACTACGCCCGTTCCACATGAGCTGATCGGGCGGCCGATGTTAGAAGCGGCACAACTTCGCCGATTCCGTCAAAGTGACGGCGGACTCCCTCCCTTTCGCTACGAAACAATGGAACACGCACGCGATCCCCAGATATACAAAGGTCCTGTGTTCCTGGCGAAGCGAAGTTTTCAAGACGATCGCCTGGTCGGAGCAAAATGCGATACGGACATCGTGTATTCTCGTACCTACTTTGGGATCCCAATGCGGGCGACGGACGCGTGGCGTCTCGACCTACTGAATGCGTACATCAATTCATCGCTGGCGATGTACTGTTTTCTGATGACGGCAACAACATTCGGTATCGACAAGCAAATTGCCGAGCAAAATGATTTTGACCGACTGCCATTTCGGACTGTTGACTCAAAGGCTGAAGCACAATCACTCAGCGAGGTTCTGCGAAACCTGGAGAAGCAGGAAGATGCTATCGATCTCACACCGCTCGACGAAGCAATCTTTGAGTTTTACGGTTTACCGAAGTGGCAGCGGGAGTATATCACCGACACGATCCGATTTGACCTCGATTTCGTTCGGCATGGCAGCGGCGGCGCGAGCGTCGAGCCTGCCGATGAAAATGAACTGAAAATTTACGCAGACACAATCGTCAAGTTTCTTCGGGGCAATCTCGGGAGCGAGGAGCTGACGGTCAACGCGGACGTCGTGACAAACCTGCGTGACATCTGCTGCGTAGTGATCCGATTTGATGAAGCGCGAAATCGCGGAGTGCGGTTCACAGAAGATCCGGAGGGTGATTTTGGTTCACGCTTGGCAAATCTCCTGCATGCACCACTCACCTCCAATATCCAGCTCCGTCGATCGCTGATTCATTCTGATGACGATCGGTGCATTATCGTCAAGCTGGCTCAGAAGCGATTCTGGTCGCGGGCTCGAGCGTACGACGATGCCGACTCCATCTTTGACGAACTCTGTCAGGGAGGAGACGAGCGTTGGTAGCTTCCAGTCGAAGCGGTCGGCTGAATCCGGGGATTCGCCGCAAGGCCCAGCGCCTTCGCTTGGTTCTTGCGCTCCACATCCTGCGCGACGCATGGCCGGAGACTGCCACTGACTCGCGTGTCAGTCGTGACAGCAATGAAGACGACATCACCAATGTGCTCCGATGGAAAATGGTGGAAGCCAAGAATCGCCTTGATCCGGTGCCCGAAATGCAGTTCCTTCGTGAACCTCAGTCTGATCGCTTGGAACTCGACACTCCGATTGGGTTGATCGACATCATGGTGTCCTATACATGGGATGAGTCAACCTACCTGACGATGGAGTGCAAACGCATCGCCAGCACGGAAAACTCGCTGGCATTGGAATATGTGCGAAATGGTGTCAATCGCTTCGCAAGCGGAAAATACAGCCCCAGCCACACCTTCGGAGTGATTGTCGGATATGTAGTCTGCGGCAACTCCAGTGGCTGCGTCGATCGTGTGTCCAAATCGCTTGCCAAGGAACCCCAGTCAGAAACCGGCTACGACACCGACTTCGGATGGCAGCCAGATTCTGAAATGGTCATGGGCTTAGAACTCTACAAAACCCGCCACCGTCAGCAGGCACACAACAACGTGATCGAACTCGTTCATTCGTTCATGTCGTTGAATTGAATGTGGCTGAGCGCGAGCCAGAATCGTCGCTATTCGCGTCGTCCATTGCGCCATTGATGGTAGTGCGAGGTGCCCTGCCCTGCTCGACCGCCCGGCCAGAGGGGGCGAGTCCATTGGCCGGTTTGATCGTCGGGGCGTTCACTGTTGTAGTAGGACAAGTGGTCAGCGGATGACCAGCCTCCTTCGCCGGGATCGTCGTCTGTTCCTGTTGAGAATCCAAACAGCCGTTTCACAATCTGCACCAGTTGCAGGCAGACGACGAGTGACACGAACATGAATAGGGCCATGAATGGTACAAACGGGCCCATGTCGAAGATTCTTCTGGCGAGCGGCCAGAAAAATGGCCAACAGAGGATCAGTAATAGCGTGGCGATGCTCAGCCAGGGGCCGTAGGGAATCTCGCGGTCGCGTCGTGTGATCCAGGCGAGCAGTGCCGCAAAGATCGCGAGGACCGGGGCGAGAAAAAAGACGACGGTGACGGGTTGCCAGCCGATGGCGCTGCCAATCATCGCCATCAGCACGACATCGCCGAATCCCATCGCTTCCTGTTTGAGCACCCAGAATCCAGCGATGCGCACCATCCAGACGATTCCGCCACCGACCATCAGTCCGGCGATACTCACCAGAAAACCATGCACATGCGGATGCTGGATAGCAAACGACAGGCCGTCCCAGGAAAAGATGAATGGTTGCAGCCAGTCGGGAGCGATGTGTCGCAGCGATGTGACGACGCTGGCGTCCTGAAACCAGAGCGGGACAAGAAACGTCTGGCCACAAATCGTCGAGAGCAGCACGGCAAAAATCATGACCGGGACAGTGGAACCATCCGGGATGATGCGCAGTTCAAAGTCGATGAACGTAGCGACAATCAGGCCGCAGATCATGGAGATGTGCAGCAGGTAGCGCAGATGGAGCCACACGGCAGGCGTCCAGAGATCGCGGATATTCTGCGGTCCATCCGGCGACAGAAGTCCCGCGTCAGGAACCTGGCCCCAGAAGTTGGCGGGCATCTCGATCTGATACACCGCGACAAACAGGATTCCCGTGAGCAGTTCAATCAGCGGATAGCGTGGTGAAATGGAACGATGGCAGCTGCGGCACTTTCCGAGCAGTATTAGCCAGCCAATCAGTGGCAGATTGTCATGCCATCTGATGGAGGCGGCGCAGCGTGGACAGCCCGAGCCGTGCGATACCAGTGAGCGCAACTGATCGCGTAAACGAAGCTTGGCGGGGAAACGGTAGATACAGACGTTCAGAAAGCTGCCGATGCAGCAGCCGATAATGAACAGAAACGGCAGCACAAACAGCCTGGGAAGATCAAAGTAGTTCACTGATGTTCTCTCCAGTGGCGTGCTCCGATGGCGGTTGTGAAATCTGTCTGGCAATTCTCCGGGCTACCTGGTCGGGCCATTCTCGTTCAGCATCGACAATGATTGTGGCGCACTCGCGATACAGTGGTTCCCGGACGGCCATCACTTCCGCAACTTCTTCCGCAATCGGACGCCCGGTTAGACTCGGACGGTTTTCGCCAGCACGATTGTGGCTCAATCGCTTCGTCAGGGCCTCGACAGAAGCGTGCAGCCACACGACTGGTCCCGCTGCTTTCATCCGTGTGCGATTTTCCTCTGACAGAATCGCGCCGCCTCCACTGGCCAGGACAATCCTATCTCGCTGGAGTAGTTCCGCCAGAACCTCGGATTCACGTTTTCGA